>MPLT02352122.1_pt1 | contig 13251 bp, 26 predicted proteins | sample 1617391 | NCBI WGS metagenome assembly MPLT02 (sample SAMN05944800, study PRJNA350692) | marine metagenome | biome: marine; feature: ODZ; material: water; isolation source: 70 m water sample filtered on 0.2 um supor filter | place: Pacific Ocean | collected 2012-04-08 | depth 70m m
CCTAATATCGATAGTTGTAGTCATCTTAACTGGATAGCAGTAAGTCAAGATCTATTATGGTTTAATGATGGGCCTATTAGATATGGAGATACTGTATATGTAGAGGCAGGACATAAGACAGGTTATTATATTGTTAGGGATGCAATGAATAGAAGGTTTAGGAATAAAATAGATTTCCTAGAATCAGTTGGAACTGAAGCGTATAGATATACAGATGCTAAATTATATATTAATTCTTAATTAACGCCTAATGCAAATACGGCTACCATTATTATAATATATATGAATGGGCTAATATCAATTTTATGTTTCATGAAAATAAATAAGAAGAATAACAATCAAAGTATATAATTATATATGAAATGATTATTACTAAATTATTAACAAAGGATAAATTATGGTTACAACAATTACAACAACAGTAGCAATTATGGTATTAGGTTATATGATATATGACAATCATAAATTAAATAAAAGATTAGACTATCTAGATGTTAGATTGATGGATCTCGATGATGCCATTGAAAGAGAAGCCAAGCACCTAGATGATGCTGATGAACTTATTCATGTAAAGATTAATAAGGTGAGTATAGATAATAAGGCGCAGATAACTAACATGCAAAATATAGTAAGAAACCAAGGTGATAAAATTACCCGCATCGAAGGTTTAATGAACGACGGTAATTGGAAGAGTTATTAATATGGCAATAAGAGCAGATGGTATTAAATTTATAAATTCTACATTAGGTGGGATTCATGCAAAAGCAAATGAGGATAGGGAAGAGACAATCAATCCTTTTGATAAACAAATATTATATGATATGGGAAATACATATATTAGAAATGACGCTATAGATTATCTACATGAACATCATAATATGAAATTTACTATAGATCATACCGATGGTAAAAAATATAATCTTTCAGAATATAAAAAATTAGACATTGGTCGATTCCAGTTACCAGCTAGGCATTACTTTGCAAATTTAGGATTCGAATATAAATGTATAGATCTTAATGAGGAAGATGGTGCCATTGCTGTAGACCTTAGGCAACCGATAATTGAAAATGATATGTATAATTTAATTAATACTGCAGACGTTATTATCGATAGTGGTACATCTGAACATATAGAATATCAGTATATGAATTTCAAAAATTTATATGATATGTTAAAGGTAGGTGGCACTATTATTCATATATTACCTAAGGTTGGTTATTGGGAAAATCATTGTCAATATAAATATGATACACAATTTTTTGCACAGCTTGCTAGCAATAATGATTATGAATTAGTTACTCTTGATAATAGATATCCTGAAAAAAATATTAGGGTGGTAATGACCAAGACAGGTAATAATGGATTTATGTCGGAACAGCAATTTAATAAATTATCATTGCATACATGTAAAGCGGAAGGATCTTATATTGATGAGGATGGTAAAGAGTGTCCAAATGATATGACCAATGATAGAGCATTATACCCTTGGGCATATCTACGTTCTACAGGAGATAGCGGATATATAAATCATGCACATGATGCTGTCAACATAAAAGGTAAAATGCATAAGGTAGATATCAATAAAATAAAGGAAGATGTAAAGAACAACGAAGTTGGAACAAGACCATTAGATGAATGGTTAGTTGAAATCGATGAGTAGTGTCGAGGATATATTATATAAGGCGTATGATGAAGGCATCTACGATGAAGTAATGAGAGTATCTAGGAGTCTGCAGTTACAGGATAAATATAAATGGATGGAAGTAAAGGATAGATTCGATATAGCATACCATATGGTTAAAGATAAAAAGGGAAAGGGTGATGGAACACATAGAAAAGGATCCAGGTAAAAGAATGGATATATGTAAAGCATGTCCTCATTTTTGGAAGATTACTAGGCAATGTAGTATATGTAAATGTTTCATGGTAGTCAAGACGAAAATACCCGGGGTTAAATGTCCTGATAAACCTAGGAGGTGGTAGGATGACATTAAAAGAAATTTATGCTATATTAAAACAAATCGAAGATCATGTCGAAGAAACATGTTGCGCAATAACTATGGAACCATTAGACGTAAAGGAACTGGTAACAAAATTAAGAAAGGCAATACATGAATATAGTAAACAAAAATAACTATGTAATAATTTGGTAGTTTAATATATTTTTTGTATATTATATATAACATAGTTACGTTATGTGGAAGACATGTTAAGAGTGGACGCGAATAGATTAAGACCGGCATCAATTGAAAGCAATGTAGCACACCTCTGTATCTTCCATAGCTTTACGAACAAAGGCCACCTTCACGTGGTGTAGAGTGTTAAGATTATAGTTGCTCACTATTATATCCAACTGATAATCGACCGAGAGCCTTTTTTTTATTTTTGTTCATAACTTATAAAAATAAATGCCAAAAAGCGTGTATATGTCAATTATTTTTCGTATCTTTATATTATAAAGATGAGAGATGATTAAAAGCGATAGCCATACTAAATATAAATTGTTCATAACTTTTTATGATTTTAGTAGGATATCTCATTAATTCTTCGTATCTTTATCATAGATAAAGAGAGATAATAAAACAATAAATTATATGCAATACAATTCAAATTCAAATTCATCATGGTGGCTAGGAGATAGTCTATTCGATAATAATAATGTCGATATCCTTACAGGTTTAGAAGTTAAGGATAAGACACAAGATTTAATTAAGCTTGCTGGTTATCGTAGAGCAATTGCTAACTTCGTTAATATTGTTACAGGTAAAAATGTTCCTGTATATTTTAGTGGTTCAGATTCTTATACGGATGGTAAAGCGGTTAATATATCTGCTTCATTAAAAGATAAAGATTTTGATGCTGCTGTTGGTTTAGCTTTGCATGAGGGTTCTCATATTAAGTTAACAGATTTTGATACGTTAAAGAATTTTCTTAGGAAAGATGATATTCTTAATGATGAAGTAGTAATGGTAAATTATATTGCTAAAAAATATTTTGGTCATTTAAGAGATGATCATCAATATCAAACAGATAAAGCATTTAGATATATTAGAGATTATGTTAAGCAGTTATTAAATATAGTTGAGGATAGAAGAATTGATAATTTTATTTTCAAATCGGCTCCTGGATATAAAGGTTATTACCATGCTTTATATGAAAAATATTTTAATGCCAAGATAGTTGATAAAGGTCTTTTATCATCAGAGATGAGAAAGCTTGAATGGGATTCGTATATGTTTAGAATTTGTAATATTACAAATGATAATAGAGATCTTAATGCATTACCTGGATTAAGAAAGATTTGGAAAATATTAGATCTTAAAAATATTAGCAAAGTAAAAAATACTGATCAAGCTCTTAGGATTGCATTAGATATATTTTATGAAGTAGAACAAAATTTACCTGCTCCTGATTTATTTCAGAAAGATGATAATACAGAGGGCGATGAATCTAATGATGATAATAAAGATTCAAATTGTCAAGGTGAGAATAGTGGATGCTCAAGTCCTAATGGAACCAAAGAGGGTGACAGTAATGATGATGGATCGAAGGCAGAGGGTGGTGAAGCTAAAAAGTCTAGTGGAACAGTTACACCTGGTGATGGAGAATTAAGTCCGCGTCAATTAAAACAATTACTTAATGCTATTGTGAAGCAAGAAAAATTTCTTAATAATGAAATTAAGAAAACAAAGATGAATAAATCTGATCAAAAGAAAATGAAAGCATTAGAAGAGTCTGGATCAGAAATGAAAAAGGTTGGTAAAGATTATAAAAATTTATATTATAGAGGCCAAAAGCCTGATACAGATTGTATCGTTATTAAAAGATTAACACCAGGTCTTATTGAAAATGGTGATTATTCATTTCTTGTTCCAACAGATGGATACTGGTCATATAAAATGGAAGGTAATCAAGAAGCAATTTCTAAAGGAATTAGATTAGGAACAATGCTCGGTAAAAAATTAAAGTTAAGAAGTGAAGAAAGAAATACAAAATTTTCAAGATTAGAATCTGGTAAGATTGATAAAAGATTAATTGCTTCATTAGGGTTTGGTGCAGAAAGAATATTTCAGCAAGTAATGAATGATAAGTATGTTCCAGCTAATGTTCACATATCAATAGATGCTAGTGGATCAATGAGTGGATCAAAATGGTTATCATGCCAAACATCAGTAGTCGCTATTGCTAAAGCAGCATCGATGGTAGATAATTTAGATATCCAATTATCATATAGAACAACAACAGGTAAAGAAGGAACGCCGTGTGTGATGGTAGCATATGATTCAAGAGTAGATAGTTTCAAAAAGATACAAAGTTTGCTCAAGCATATTGTTCCTTCTTCATTAACACCTGAAGGATTGACGTTCGAAGCTATTCAACATTTATTAGTTAGTGCCTCTGGTGATAAAGAAAGTTATTTTATTAATTTCTCTGATGGCGAGCCATATGCAAATCCAAAAGGATTTTATTATGCTGGTACTGAAGCTGCTTCACATACTAAAGTGCAGGTTGATAAAATGAGAAAAAAAGGTATTAAGGTTTTAAGTTATTTCGTATCGGGTTATAAGTCTGATAATGTAAGTGATACATTCCGAAGAATGTATGGTAAGTCTTCGGCTAATGTAGATGTTACTTCCTTAATTCCATTAGCAAAAACATTAAATAAATTATTCCTAACAAAATAAAATTAATATGAAAAAGAAAATATGTTATATAGATATGGATGGAGTCCTTTGTGATTTTTATGGGGCTATTGAAAAGCATCCTGATAAAGATAAATATAGTAAAAGCACATATGATATGATGCCTGGTGTATTCGATGATTTAGATCCTATGCCTGGAGCTATAGAAGCATTTGAAAAATTATTTGAAATGTTTGATGTGTATATTTTATCTACGCCTCCATGGAGAAATCCTGATGCATGGATACATAAAAAGAATTGGATTGAAAAATATATTCCTAAAGCTAAAAGAAGATTGATATTAAGTCACCATAAGAATTTAGCTAAAGGTGATTACCTAATTGATGATACGTTTTACAGAGGTCAAAAGGACTTTGAAGGAGAATGGCTACATTTTGGATCCAATAAGTTTCCTAATTGGGATAGTGTATTAGATTATCTTGATAAAAAAGAAAAGACTTTACTTTCGTCGAACCCATTAAATTATATAGTATAATTATGGTTCAAGGTGGTCCCCCTCTTACATATGTGTGGGAGTTTGTGATCTCTTGTTAAATCAACTAAAAACGCTAAATATGAACATAAACGGAAGGGACATTACAGCACAAGATTTAATAGATAAGTTGCATGAATTAAATGCTACATGGTCTGTATTAATGTATAAAACTATTATGGAGGATCCTAGAGATTGGCAGACATGGGGAGGATCGAAATATAAGAAAAGAAAGGTTCTTAATGAGATGATCAATCATTTTATAGAAACTGAAGAATATGAAAAATGTGCTGAATTAACGAAGTTGAAAGAATGGTAAGCACTATTTATATACCTATGGCAACCAACAGAAAGGTAGAGAAACTTCTCACCAAGAAACGGGATGTCGAACGAGAGCTTAAAGTTATAAGAGATCTATGTAAGCACGAAAAAAAAGTATTACGTTTGGTCCCACTTAAAGCTTCGCCTTCGCAGGTTGATACAAGGTGGGTATGCGAAAGATGCGACATACCTTTGGGGTATCCAAACCAAGAAGAGATAAAAAAGTTTTTAAGTAAATAGGAGTTATGAATATGAAAGAAACACACGAAATACAAAAATTAGATGCCTGTCCAAGATGTGGATACGAGCATGCAATAAGAACTACTTCACCAGAAACATTATCGGAAACATTACTATGCACTAGATGCGGAACACAAGTTCGTTCTGAAGTTGAAAATTTAGAGGATAGGTTGTATAAGAGCGGTAAGAAGAAAGGCACTCCGAAACCTAAATGGAGAGCAAAGTATAATCATTATACTATAAACCCTATAGCACAGTTCAAATTAAAAGAGAAAGGTATGATAGGTTATCAGATGGGTCCTGTCCCTACTGATAATGATCTAGAGAACTTCCGTGCTAATATAAAAGAAAATACTGATATACTTGAATATGCTAGAGTTACATATCTAGCAAGTGAATCAGATCTATTAGGGAAGTGGGTAGAAGAGGATTTAATAACAGGAGACATAAAGGAATTTAGTAAAGAACCAAAAATAATATAAATGAATATAAATGAGTTACGAGAATTTCCTACAGAAAAGAAAAGGAAATTATTCCAAAAATTAAAAAAAAGAGTTACGAAGGCATATCCAAACGCAACAACTAGCAGACAACCAGATGGTAGGTATTTTGTATCTAATGGTATAGGAGGAGTATTAGGTGAAGATCTTTTAATCCCCCCATCGAAGACTATATGGGAAGCATGGTATAACGCTGCAGAGTATGGAGTTAAATTATCAAGGAATATAAGACGAACGCATCCTGATAAATTTACTGGTGAGATGGTTGAAGCGAAAATTAACCGTATAAATAAAAGACGCGGTAATAGATATAAATCGAGAAAATAGTAGGATATTACAAATTAATTTTGTATATTATAAATAATTAACCAATAATAATTAGACATGAGTCAAAACAAATTTAAGGGCAGTGTTGCCCAAGCGGGACTTCATACCCACCCAAGAGAAAAGAGGTATGGAAATTTATGGAACCAAATCGATTTTGTTATCAAAGAAGGTAAGAGAGGAGATGGTAAGGATGGATACAATAATACTACGATAGGAGAGTTACTGATCGGAGATATTAGAGTACCTCTAACGTTTACAGAATGTAGTAAAATTAATGACGTATTAGAGGCCGGTAAACATTCATATAAAGTTGCCAAAAGTTTAGGCACGTTATAGGAGAGAATTATGGAACTAAAAGAAATTATATTTGCAGCAGTTGGAGCTCTATTAGGAGCTCTAGCTACTTTTTGGTATTTGGAGAAGAAAATTAGTGGACTAAAGGAAAGAATGCTAGATAAAGATTTAGTAATCAGCCTACTGAAAACTAATACTAATAAGACTAAAAAGAATGCGTATAAAGCACCAAAAAAGGTGAAAACCAAGGTGCAGTAATTAAGTGTTCGTGTATAGAAGATTATATGACAATATATAAAAAACCCTATGGGTATAATTATTTTCAAGTAAGATTCGATGCACGAATATTTTATTAACAATTAACTATGAAGGTAAATTTTAATTTATTAAAGGAGAGAAAAATATGAAAAATTTATTTTTAACATTAACATTAGCTTGTGCTACAATGTTTGCCTCAGCTCAAAATTTTATGGTAGTTACTACCTATAATGCTGCAGAGGAAGGTGAATCATTTGAAGTAGCAAATTTAACAGACAATATGGGTATCGGTTACAAAATTGGTGATACATATGTTGTAGGTCTAGTAAAGAATGGCGAAGACGCTGAAGGTAATACTAATTATGATCTTTGGGGTAGATACAACTGGAACGCGAATATGTTCGTTTCTGTTCAAGCGCCAACCGAAGAGATGATGGACAACTTAACAGTTGGACTTGGTTACTCTTTAGCTGTTTGGAAAGGTTTACATGTTGAACCTAATTACAGCATGGGTCTTAAAGAAGACGAAAACGGGGAAAGAGAAGGAAACTTCAACCTAGGGTTGAGTTACAGATTCTAATTATCCCAATAATGGGACCCTTCATAGTTAACGGCAATTGTGCCACATAACAAGTATGACAAAAAGTATAGGAGATTTAACATGGATAATGTAATCAAATATGTAACAGGATTTATAGGCGGACTAGGAGCTATTTTAATGGCAGTTCTTCCAGTAACAATCCTTTGGTTTATCTTAACAGGTGGATCAGTTTTCGGAATGGATGTAGTAGCTAACTTAACTGCACTTATCACTGGTTTAGGAAACGGTGGATTTGTAGGTTTAATAGTATTAGTTTTATTAGCATCTTTTTTCGTTAAGAAGTAATTGTAAACTTTTGTAGATAAGGTAGGCGATATAAATCACAACCCGTATTTATATCGTCTATCTACTACATAGAAAAATAAAGGGAAAAAATATGTTATATGCAATAGCAGGAATATTAGGTTTAATAGCTGGAATAATATCAGCTAATTATGTAAACCATAAAAGAAAAGGTGAATTAGATAAAGTTATAGATGATCTTCGAAGAAAGTTAACGTTGTCTAAAACAAGACGAAATTCTAGAAATTATAAAAGAAATGGCAAGAAGAAAGCGTCAAGCAAAGTCATCGTCAGCAAAAAAGCTAACGTGGGTGGAAAAAGAAAAACGAAAAAAGCTTAAACAGTTAGCTGATCGACAATTAGATAGATTAGAAATACAAGACGAATTGAAAAGGATGGCAGAAGAAGATCCAGTTCAAGGAGCTCGTATTAAAAATACTATAGGTAGTATTATTGATAATGTATCTAAGGATTATATTAATAGCACTAAGGATGACAAATTTAGATCCAAGCTTCAAGTTCTTAAAGAATTAGTTTTGGAGAATATTAAATTAAGTAAGGATCTAAATAATTTTGATACTGAAAAATATTATCAGGATAAACAATTTATTAATGATATTATTTTTAATTATGAAGCTATAGATACAATTTATACTAAAGAGAAATTACGTATGAATGATATATATAAGGAACATAAAAAAATAAATTCATTACTCAGGCCAAGTTAAGGGTTCATATATACTATTTATTATAAACAATAAGAGGAATATTATGATTACTATTAGATTTATGATACCAAGGGTTGCTCACTGTAAAACAGGATGTTGACGTAGATGAGTATCGATCCTATACATAGCACTGATGAGAAGCTTCTACATTTAGCTGTTAACAATACATTTAGATTTCTTAACGGCAAGAAGGCTTTGGAAGAGGTTAAACCAGGTTCATGGTTATTATCCAATGCCAAATCTATAGAAACTATCGATTCAATGATTGAATATTATATTACAATCGAGGCCTATGAAAGGTGTGCAAGATTGGTCGAGATCAAAGAAGCAATGCTTGAGAAAGAAACAACTGCTTGACTTATATTAGCTGCTTGTATGGACGAGGGTTCGATACCCTCCACCTCCACAAATAATTTATTAACAATATGGGGGTGACTGGATTTGACAGCAAGATAAGGGTATAGGGAGGTTGACGCGTAACTGGCGAACAAGTTGAAATGGCGATGGCTGCTTAATTAAGCACCCTGACCCAACGGCATTAATAGGGCAAGTCGTTAAAGCCCGGTGGGTGGTTGGTATTTTTTTATTTAGGAATATTATGAAAAAAATTGTTGCACCATATCTAAAGAAACGTGTTAAGGTTAATGGTAAAAAATTTAACCTTGAATACTATAATTGTGATGATGAATTAATGTTCAATTATTTAGATATGCTAGATGAAGAAACTCGTAATAAAATATTATCAGATCGCAGTATAGATTTTCAAAGACAAGAGATAATAAAACCTGAACCTCCTATTAGACGTATTACTCCAGAGGATTATAAGAATGCAATAAGGGATGCATCATTTCCAAGATTAGATGATTCAAGTAAATCTGGACAGTGGACTTCTCATTCAGATAAATTATTTGATCCTAGGGATTATAAAAATATGGAATTTGATTTTGAAGAATGGTTTGACTCGTTAGATGACGATCAACAAATGCAGTATTCTCAAATGATATCTGAAGCTAATGAAATATTAGCAACATTAGTATGGGAGAAAATACGGGCAATAGATAAGGAAGAAATATTTTCAAATGATTATTCAAAATACGAAAAATGGTTTGATACATTGAACCCGGAGAATATTGATTTCTATATGGAAAGACTTATTGCTGGTAAGCGATTGATTCCTAAGTTCAAACCATGGTCGCCTAATATTGACACACTAAAAGCATTCGGGATAGTTCCGGATAATGAAGGAAAAGAAATCGATTATGAATTTGTTCATAATATGTTTAATAGTGCAATGTTGGAAAATCTAAATGATGAATTGGTTAGATGCACCTCTTTAGATGGTATGCTAATAATCTGTTCATTAAATAAAACAAGACTAGATCTTCTTAAAGAGAAGCTTGTCGAAAGATCAAACGTGGGCATATGTGAGTATCGTAAGAAGGTAAATAGAGCAGGTAACCTTGTGCATACTTATATATTTCAGATGCCTAAATAACCACAGTAGTATAATAAAATAAAGGAGATGTATTATGAAAAAATTTCTAACAGTATTGTTGGTGGCGATATCGCTAACCGCAATGTCTCAAACAACAATTAACCCAGATACAGTATGTGCTAATGCAGTAGGTGAAACATATTTTGTCGCCATTACTCCTACATCAACATATCAATGGACAATCACAGGTGGTGGTGGAACATTACAAACAGGTCAAGGTTCAAATTCTATTACAGTAGATTGGGGAGGAGTAAGTGGATTATATCCAAATGCAGTTGAAGTATTAGAATCAAATGCAGCTGGGTGTCCTGGCACTCCACAATTACTTGATGTATTTATTCTAGACTTATCGGGTAATGCATTAGGGCCATTTTGTCCTGGAGATCCGACTACACCATTAGTAGGTAGTCCTGCAGGTGGAACTTGGTCGGGAACAGGTGTAGTAGCTAATTCATTTCAGCCATCTGTAGGTATAGGAAATTATGTATTAACTTATTCCATGGCTGGTTGTAATACAACAATTAATGTAACTGTAAATAGTGGACCAGTAACAGGGCCAATACAACACTACTAATATGAGATGGTGGGTATTCATATTACTCCCCTTCCATATATTAGCTCAAGAGACTTATGATAACTGTGTAGATATCCCAGTTAAAAATTATCAAGTAGAATACGATGCTGATAAGGATTACTATTGGCATATTTTGGGCCCTGGAACAAATGGGTTTTATTCTCCTATTTCATCTAACGGAAACATGCTATCAGTTTATTGGCCTGATTCAGTAGGCACATATATTATAGCAGTCTATACAACTAGATTTGGATGTGAGGGAGATACATCTTATCACGAGGTAACAATAACGGAATGTCCTTATGCTACTTTATTCTTTCCAAATTCATTTACTCCCAATGGCGATAATATTAATGAGGTATATCAGATTAGCGGTAAGTCAGTAGATGATATAGAATATATTTCGATATATAATAGATGGGGCCAGATAGTGTTTGAAGCAGATAGTAATATGCCTTGGGATGGTAAGGATAGCCCTATAGGCATTTATACAGTTAACGTTTTAATAAAAAATAACAGGTTTGTTAGACCTATAACATTAGTGAGATAGATATGAAAAATTTTAGAAAGTATATAAGATCATTAGAAGTGCCGCTTTACTTATTAGTAATTGCAATGGCATGTTTAGAAAGAGGCCATACGACATTATCTATGATCCTCTGTATTATATCAGTTGGTCGATTAGTAGTTAATGTAATCACCGATGAATTTGTTTATAAAAAATAATATGAAAAAGATAATAATCATATTATGCTTTATGTTTAGTTTAGATGCTATTGCACAACCATGCCTTGGAACTCAAAATACATCAGTAGTGCCTGGCAACTCGATAGGGTTACCGCTTGGTCAATATACTCCCGGTCAGGTAATTACTATTACGTATACACTCCAATCATTTAATGGAATCAATATAAATTGGATCCACGCATTTCAAATTATTCTAGGACCTGGATTTACAAATCTAACTCCAATAACTGCACCAGGTAATCCTATAGGTTCAGCAGGTAATTGGGTATGGGATTTGCAGCATACCTATCCCGGCGGATACAATTTTGGGCCCGGATGGAGATTTATAAACTCAGGAACAGCTGGATGGGGAACAAGTTCTACTGGACCATTCACTATGAGCTTTCAAGTAACAGTTGGGCCTACATGCACACCAGATCAGTTATCTATATCTATGGAAGTGTTAGATGATTGCACTACAGGAGGTTGGGCTAATGGAACATGCTGCACTGATCCACCTACTCTTATGCTTCTAGGATCCGTATCTGTTCCTGGAGTATTTACTACTCCAATAATTCACTATTAAATTAGGTTATTAAAAATATTTTTTGTATATTTATAATAAAGTAACATATTGACACTGCGGGTCAGCAAGTTACGAATTATTTATTAACATTAAATTATCTAAGGAGATTTATTATGGGAAATTTATTTTTACACGATCGTCTGTTTCCGACAGACTTACTATTCAGAAATTTTTTCGATACTAATACAACATTTCAATCTCACGTAGATTCAAAACCAAACTATCCAGTTGATATTGCTACAACGGATGAAGGTTTGATTATTGAAATTGCAGCGGTAGGAATTGATAAAAAAGATATCGAAATTGAAACTACAGATAACACGCTGAAGGTTATCTACGAGCGAGGAGAGGCAGATGCCCCTACCGAGTTTGATTACGTACATAAAGGAATTGCAAGAAGAGCTTTTAACCTAGGTTGGAAGATTTCTCCGAAATGCGATCTTAAGAAAATTTCGGCAACAATGGATAAAGGCTTGCTAGCCATCTTTATACCATTTACAAAAGAGGCTACACCAAAAAGTATAACTATTAAGTAGAGTCTATTATGATGTTTGCAAGTAAAAAAAGAAGTTTATTAAAAACCTTAAGCTGGAGAACTATCGCTAGCTTGGATACGTTTTTATTGACTTGGTTAGTTACAGGCAGTCCTACTGCAGGGCTAACTGTAAGCGGTCTGGAAATACTTACAAAGATGATTTTGTATTATTTTCATGAACGTGTTTGGATACGAAACAAATATGGTATAGACAAAAACGTTAAAAAGGTTATAGAAAAACAATAAAAAGCTGACTCGCAGGTCAATACGTTATGATCAATATTAAACATAGAATATGGAACCATAAAGGTTCATTATATATAATCCACAGAGCTATCCCTGAACAACAGATGCATCCTACATCATATGGAATTAATTCTAATGATGTAAATAAGATGGTTAAGGTTTGGGCTGAATGGTTAAGAGATAATCATAAAACTATAAATAAAGTATTCCAAAAAAACGGTAATTTTTTATTCTGCGAATTAATTGAAGATACAGAATTCGAAGAAAATAAAAAATATTAAAAATAACTATTAAAAAATTTGGATCCTATTGTTTTTTTCTGTATATTTACTATTAACGAATGGGATAAAAGTATAATAATA
>MPLT02192502.1_pt1 | contig 13246 bp, 8 predicted proteins | sample 1617391 | NCBI WGS metagenome assembly MPLT02 (sample SAMN05944800, study PRJNA350692) | marine metagenome | biome: marine; feature: ODZ; material: water; isolation source: 70 m water sample filtered on 0.2 um supor filter | place: Pacific Ocean | collected 2012-04-08 | depth 70m m
CACAGTTTCCAACGAACAGCGGTGTGGTTCGGTGGGAGCGTCCTCGCGTCCACTCCGGGCTTTTATTCGAGTTGCGTCACCAAGGCGGATTACGAGGAACACGGCGCGAGCGTCGTGCGACAAAATCCCGTCTTCCGTGGCGTCTAAAACAAACCTGTAACTATATAATCTACATTAGACTAATCCGCCGAAGCGCACGCGCTCACCGCCGCCCGCGCGCGCTCCGGTGATACCTATCGACGACGCGTTCGTCTCGCGCCAGAAGCGCGCGTTCGCGTTCTGCCTCCTTTCCCTCGCGCTCCAATCGCTCTCGCCGCAGCCGATAGATCTCGTCACCATCGTCATCTTTTGCGTCTCGTCGTCTTTTCTCTCGTTTTTCGCGCTTTCTCGCCTTCTTTTCGCGCCTATCGGTCCCTCGCGAGACGCCGACGGACGAGCCGCCGTCGGCGCTCGCCAACCGCTCGCGTCTCGTCTTCTCGCGAAGCGCCTCCTCCTCCTCCCGTCGTCGACGCGCGCGCGCGGGAAGCGATGTACTTTGCTCCTCCACGACCTCCTCACCCCGCGCGCGCGCGTACCAAGGCTTCACCGCGTTCCTCCCGACGCCTCGGCCCCCGAACGCGTCGCCTGCATCCTCCCGCGTCCCCGCGTCCTCCCCTCGGCGCGTCCTCTCCTCGGCGCGCATCGCCGCGCGCTCCTCCGCCTCGAACAGATGAACGCGCTCCTCCCTCGGCCTCGATCCAGACTCGCGAAGCGCGCGCCATCGCTCGTCTCGCGCCTCGTCTCGCGCCTCGGCCGCGTTCGCCTCCGCCTCCAGACGCGCATTCTCCTCGTCCCTCCGCACTCGCGCGCGCTGTTTCGTCCCGTACACGTTCCAGGACTTTTGCGGGAGAATGTTCAACCCGCCGTGCCCGCCCATTCGACGAACGCGCGCGCGCGAGGCGTCGAACGAGCGCGGGATTGTGATGATTTGATTGCGCGCGCTTCGTGCATTCATTCATTCATTCGTCGTTCGCGCGCGCGCTATGCGGAACACGGCGCGCTCGCACGCGATGATACACCCCGACACACGACGATGACATCATTCCCCCTCGATCACGACGCCCAATCCCTCGCCATGCGCTCGTAATGATCCCCGCTCGTCTTCGTCTTCGTCGCCGCGCGTCTCGCCTCCGCCTCGGCGGCGCGCGCCGCGCGTCCACCGCTCGAACGCTCGAACGCCTCCGCCCGACGCCTCGCCGCCTCGCTCGCCCCGCGTCTCGCCTCGCTCGCCCTCGCGCGTTCCTCGGGCGTCATCGCGCGTTTCCTCGTCCCACCGAACGGCCAACAACACCACGGACATCGAGCGTCATCATCGTCATCATCATCGTCGTCGTCGTCGTCGTCGTCGCCTCGATCGTCCTCGTCCGACGCCGCGCCGGCGGGTAACACGCGCGCGGTCGCCTCCTCTTCATCGCTCGAGCGTCCTCTCCCGCGTCGCTCGGTGGACGCGTACGTCATGATGATTCGCGCGCGCGCGCGCGTCGTGGTCTGCCGTGACGGTGCGTATTCACGAGTCATGACTCGAGAAAGAGTCCCTCGTGTCGGTCGGTCGGACGGTTGGAAAACACCCTCGGGCCGTGGGCGCGCGCGCGGGGACGACGCGCGCGGACGACGCGCGCGGACGACACACCGCGACGAGGCGAACGCGCGAGTGGGACGAGGAGACGCGCGAGGAGACGCGCGAGGAGACGGGCGAGGAGACGGGCGAGGAGACGTCCCGAGGGCGAGCGAGGAGACGAGGGAGCGGTGAGAAAGCCCTGCGAGGGAACGAGGGCGCGCGTCGAGCGTGGGACGCGTGAGAGCGCGCGAGAGGGGATGATCGCGGTGAGGCACGCCGAGGGGAAGCGAGGGGAACATCACTATTGCGTCGACGCGAGGTTGGAGTGCGCGAGCGCGGTCAAGGCGGGGACGAGCGGGAAGAGCGGGAAGAGCGCGGGGGCGAGCGGGGCGCGAGGGACGCCGAACGCGAGGTTGGGAGCGGTGCGATGCGACGTGCGAGGGGCGAAGGATGAATATGCGCGGGCGAGGGCGGTGGCGGTGGCGAGCGAGGCGCAGATGACGGCGATTTTCGCGAGAGGGGTGAGCGACGCCGTGAGGCGAACGGGGACGGCGGCGAACAAGCGAGGGAGGCGAAGGACGGCGTCGTGCGTCGCGAAACGGCGAAACGAGCGCACGGGGTGTGATTATTGGGTTGTCATCGCGTGCGATGAGCGCGATGACGCGAGCGCGGTGCGAACGATGTCGTTTCGGTGCGGCGCGGGGGAGGCGGGGGGCGACGAGGCGAAAACGCGAGCGGTCGAGTTCACCACGAGCGCCGCTTTCGACGCGTGGGTCGCGGGCTCGAAGTGCGTGCCGGGGTCGAAAAAGGAGGGCTTAGGCGGTTCGCGCATTCGCGCGAAGAAGCACCCGTACGCGTACAGTGGAATCATGGGAGATGATGTCATCGATTGTGCATGCGGCGATAACGAAGAGTACGGTTTCATGGTGGCGTGCGAGACGTGCGGGGTGTGGGAACACGGCGAATGCTGCCGAATCCAGTCCGAGGAAGCGATTCCGAAGGATTACGCGTGTTCGACGTGCGTTCGACGAAACGAAAAAACGGTCGCCGTGCTCGAGTTTTCGTCTGCGGAGAAGAACGGGTCGGCGCGCACCGCGCCGACGCCCGTTCGGTCGCCGGAGGGAGACGAAATCAAAGACGATTCTTTCGGCACAATCGCCGGTGTCGCTCGCGAGCTTCAAGAGAACGGTATTGTCGTCTGTTGTGTGTGCGGATGTGAAGACTGTGACGGTGATTACGGAGCCATGATTCGCGCGTGCGAGTGCCGCGGCGGCGGCGCCGTGGCGCACGCGAGTTGTATGAAAAACTGGGCCAGTAAACAATCTACGCAGAAGAGCTCGAACGCGCGATCGCGTGGTTCCGGTCGCGCGTCTCCGGTTGCTCAATGCCGAACGTGTGGTGATTTCGGGGGCAAAGCTTCAGGTGTGATGGAACCGGCAAAGGTTGATGACATGTTGAACGCCATGAAAAAAGCCGTGGAGGACTTGTCGACGACGTACGAAGCCGACGCCATGGCGTATCGCTCGAATCCGCGACCGAGAACGCCTTTGGTCGAACGCAACGCAAAGAAGGAGCCAGAGATTGAAGCCAAGCCCAAGGTGGAGAAGAAGAAACCTGCGGTCGCGAAGCCTCTGCCGGCGGATACGCAGATACCACCGAAATCTGAAGTCAAGAGGGAGAAATTCGCGGGAACGCCGGTTTCCATGTTACCTCTGAAGAAGAGACGCATGATGGCGTGGGATTCCGAGCAAAAGTTAGTCCAAGCGCGCGCTTCAAGTGAAAATGTACTCGTCAACGGCGTTCGTAACGTATAGTGATTGAAACTTCTATTCTATTCTTTCCTACTCGACTTCACTCAACCTCTTCGCCATGTACGCCTTCACGGCGGCATCACCGCTTGCCCACTCGAGCGCCCATTCGTAATACGGCACCGCCACGACTTTCCACCCACGGAGTGCGAGCGCTTTGTTTCGCAACATCGTTTTATGATTCATCGTCTCGGTGAGATTGGTGTAAAAGTGAGAAGGCCCGTCGCACTCTATCGCGATGTGCTTCTCACGAATACATATGTCTATGCTCATCAAACCATCCTCCGTCATTTGCTCCATGGTGGGTTCGTATCCAAGCTTGCGAACGGTCTCGATGACGCGCTCTTGGAACGTGCTCACCTGCGTTTTTTCGTTTTGTTCCAGCCACGCGCGGTGACCCAGCTCGGAGACGTAGTCCGGAAAGACGACGTCGACTAGTTTTCTATCGGGATCGAAATCGTGCTGCATCAAACGTGCGTGGTACAGCATCTTCATGCCTTCGTGCTGAAAATCCTTCACGTCGCGACGAAAGAGCTCTCTGACGGCGGCCTTGTATAGCTTTGATTCGAAGGCGCCGGCGGCGGCGATGGACCACGTTATGTTGGAAATGTCCTGACTGTTGCCCTCTGAGAGTCGAAACAACGACGGGTTCGCCTCGTTGAAGAGTCTGAGTAAACCCCCGGATTTGGATCCGCCGAAGAGGGAGAGACCTATGCATGAATTCGACAAAGCCTGCGTCGCGAACTCTTCTCTTCGTTCGAGGCGTTCTCTGAGCGACTGCTCGAACGCGCACAAGGCAGCCTCACCGGGATGGTGCGCAAACTGTCCGTAAGCCCACACCGAATTCGATAGCTCCTGTGCTTTAAAAGTTTCCGCGCCCTTGGTGATGAAAATTGCCAGTCTATCGAGCAGCTCGTACCCGGGATGCACGCCCATCGACGCCAGAGTCCACAGCGCATTGGACACCGTCTGCGTGCTGAATATGCCACCCTTCACGCTCTCAACCTGTTGCAATTCTTGATCAGGTTCGGGAAGGTGCGTCAAAATTTGAGGTGCGAGTAGGGCCGCCAGTTGCTTCGCGCGCGGATGTTTCATCACGGCGACCGCCCACAGCGTGTTCGTCAACGCTTGCGGATAAAATTCATCCACCTTTGCCTCCATGCGGTCCATGACCAGGCTTAAAAGATCGTGTCTCGGCCTGTATTTCAACACCGCGCACGCCCACGCAAAATTACTCAGATTTTGCACCTCAAATGTGTCTAACAACCGCAATGTCGTCTCCTCGAGATCCGTTATTCTCGTATCCTGACTCGCGTTCCATCCTCGCGGCAGCGAACGCTGTCTCGCACTCTTCGCCAACCTGTGCCACGCCGTCGCGCAATTCACCCTATTATATAAATGACACCTCGTCCGAACGTGCTCTAAAATTTCCTCCCCCGTGCGCGCGCCCGTGATCTCGCTGTTCAACTCGGCGCTCAGGGTCCGACTCGCGCGCTCGCCGCCGTACGCGAACGCCGTCGTCGACCCTTCCCACCCTCTCGCCCGCGACTCCCGCCGCGCGCGCGGCCGCGACTCCGCCGCGGATCCTCCTCGCCGATACCGAGGCACGTACTCCCGTCGCGCGCGCCCGTCGCCGACGCTCACCCCGCCTTTCCCACCGAACGCGCCCTCGCCCGTGGTCTCACCGCCACCCTCGCGCGTCGTCGTCGCGCCCCCATCGCCCGCGACGTCGCTCCGACCGCGCGCGACGATCGCGCGCGACGTCACCCATCGTTCGAGCGCGTCGAGCGCGCGTCGCCGCGCGAAGGACTCGAGGACGCGCGCCATGCGCCCCGTCACACACTGACGCCATGGCGGACGACGCGCCCGGAACGATCGTGCTCGCCAAGACGCGAGGCGCGCCGGCGCAGCCGTGTCGGGTGCGCGCGACGACGACGACGACGACGACGACGCGACGCGACGCGACGCGATCGATCGATCGAGACGAGGACGAACCCGACGACGGACCGACTGACGAAGAATTTTCGTGACATTTCCCGCGCGCGCAGATTCTCGGCGACGACGACGGCGCCGAGGCGATGGATGCGCTGAAACCGAGGAAGGGATCGCACAGAGTGTTTTGGTTTGGATCGGGATCGGTGGGACACGCGTCGAAGCGGGAGTGTAAGCCGTGGGACGCGAACGCGTTCAGGGCGTCCCTGGGAAAGGTGAAGCGGGGACGGGACGCGCTCGAGGCGGCGTTGGCGGACGCGGAGGCGTACGCGAACGGTGGCGGCGAGGCGACGGACGCGGGGGGTGTGGGTGGTGCGGTGAGTGCGCCGGAGGCGACGCCGATGGAGGCGGAGGAGGAGGAGGCGCCGAAGAAACCGGCGGCGAAGAAGCGCGGCGGAGGCCGACGGAAAAAGACCGTCGAGGACGAGGACGAAGAGGAGAACGAAGCGACGCCGGGGGAGAAGGAGGAAGCGCCCGCGAACGACGTTGAAGACGCCGAGGAGTACCGACCGGACGCGGAGGAAGAGCCGAAACCAAGCGGTAAGAAGCGCAAACTGAGCAAAAAGGCTGACGGCGAAGAGAAGAAGGCGAAAAAGCCGGCGGCGGCCAAGGCGGCGGCGCGGAAGGCGCAAGAGGTGGAAAAGCCGGTCATCAAAGTGCCGTCGAGCACACCTAGATTGTTAGAATTGAAAACCGAGCTCGAGAACGGGTTGCAGGCATATGAGGACACGCAGGCGCAACAAGAGAAGGCTAGAATTGAATACGAAAAGGCGAAGGCGGCGATGACCGCGGCGCAGACGCTCGTTGAACAGGCGAATTCTCACGCGAATCGCTGCGTTCGTCGATTGAAACAGACTGCGCGACACATTCAAGAACAGAGCGTGAATCCGGTCATGTTGCAAGAGACTTTGATCACGAAAACGATTAAAAAGGGAAGCAAAGTGAAAGATCCGCTCCTCGTCGATTTCGCAAAAACGTGCGGCACGGTGATGGAAGAATGGATCGAGCTCGTGCGAACATCCGCGGCGACGCTGGTACCAGTGCAACCCGTGGAAGAGGTCAAGACGGTAGTCAAGGAAACGGCGTCTGCGGAGGAAATCAAGGCGGAAGACGGCGAAGAAGAAGAGGAACCCGCCGAGGAGGCGCAGGTTATGCCGAATTTGCCCCCGGTGCTCGCGGAGACGTTCGCCAAGTCGAACGTCGTCGTCCCGAAACCGACTCCGGCTTCAGGAAGAGTGCCGAAGGACCCTTCGCACGATCCCGTTCGACTCCGCGTCGTGCTGTACCTGGAACAAAAGCACGGCTTGTCGAGAAACGCCGCGCTCACGCTCGAGGCGGCGCTCTTTGATCAAACCGCCGAGCCCGGATTGGCGTACAAGTCCGCAATCAAGCGCGTCGTCGAACAGCCCTCCGTGTTATCGACGCACGCCGATTCTCTCGACACCGGAAACGTCCGACCAGCGCTCCTCCTCGCGTTCCGCGGACCGGTGTGAGTCGATCCTTAGCCTCTAGCGAATACATGAAATTTCACGAAATAATAATGTTTACAACTCTACCGCATTTTGAACCCCAACTTTCGCATGTTCTGCACCAACGACGCGTGCACGAGCGTCGTGCTTCTCAGATGCATCCTCTGTTTCGGCGTCTTCGCGAACGCGCAGTGTCTCTTCCCCTTTCTCTTTCTCAAAATCTTCTTCCCCGACCCGGTCACCTGAAACCTGCCCTTGTACGAGCTCCACGGCTTGATCTTCGTCTTCGTCTTCCCCCCCGCGCCCACGACCACCTTTCGCGCGTACGCGCGCGCGCGCGTCCTCATCGCGTTCGTCCGGCTCGCCGTCGCCGCCGTCGCCGTCGTCGCCGCGAGCGCCGCGCGCGCGCGCGCCGGTGCCCCGAGCGCTCGCCCACCCATCGCGCTCGTCCCGAACGCGCGCGCGCTCGACGTCCACGCCGCGGACGCGGTCGACGTCGCGACGCGCGCGCTCACCAACGCACTCGCGAGCGTCGTCGTCGCGGCGGACGACGCGGCGCGGCGCGCGACGTTCGCGAGGGCGGACATGATGATGTGGAAAAGTGACGATTGGCGGCCCGCGGGCCTCAGTCGACGCCATGCGCGTCGTCGACCTCGTCCTCGGCGCGGCGGCGCACGCGGTGGTCGGCGCGATGACGCGTCGACGTCGCGCGGGCGCCGGTGACGAAGACGACGCGCGCGGCGACGCGGCGGTGCGTCGGGAGCGCGAACAGCGATTGGCGGAGAGGAGCGGTCGAACGCGCGCCGAGCGCGCGCTGCGCGCGGCCAAGCTCGAGCTCGAGGCGATGCGCGCGACGGTGAAAAGCGTGAGCGGGGATGCGCGCGAGGGCGGCGGCGACGCGTCGGGGGCGAGCGCGGCGTACGCGATGAAACCGTGCGGGACGTTCGCGTCGGTGTTCAATCGGCGCAACGGGACGCCGAGACAACCGTCGTTAGTGCCGCTGGCTCGAGGACGGGTGACGCTGGATAGACGCGTGCCGTCGAGCGCACTCGAGGGATTGGAGGAGTTCACGCACTGCTGGCTCGTGTACGTGTTTCACGAAAACACAGACCTGGCGACGGCGCTGGAAGAGGACGGCAAGACGGGCGCGGCGGATGGACGAAAATCCACCGTGCGCGGTAAGATTCGCGTGCCACGCTTGAACGGGGAAAAGAGAGGGTGTTTGGCGACTCGCACGCCGCACAGGCCGTGTCCGATAGGTTTGAGTCTAGTGGAAATCGTGCGCGTCGGAGACCGCACGCTCGACGTCGCCGGCGCCGATTTGGTGGACGGTACGCCCGTGCTGGACGTAAAACCATACGTGCCTTACAGCGATTGCATCGAGGCTGCTCGCGCGCCGGAGTGGGTTGGGAACAATCTCACCGACGGTGACGGTCCGCTGGCGGTCGATGAGGTGAAATTCACCGAAGAAGGTGCCGCCGCCGTGCGCGCGGCGTGGTTGCGCAGACAGAAATCGTCGTTGTATTACAGCGCGGATGAGTTCATAGCGTTCGTTGTACAGGCGCTCGGGAGGGATATACGATCGTATCATCAGCGTTTGAATGAAGAGGCGAGTAAAGATGTGGATTGGCGCGTCAGTCTGGACGGCGTCGTCATCGTGTACCGACAGTTGAAAAACAGCGTACAGGTCCGCGGCGTGGCGGACGCGCTCTAGGAAGGGTCGCCTTCGTAGGATAGTATTAGATTAGTCGCTAATGTCTATGTTAGAGCTAGATGCATTGGTACCTTTCGTGCGAGTCGTCGTCGTTTCGACGAACCTTTTGAGCACTGTGATCTCTTCGCCTTCTGACTCCTCCTGAGGCGCTTCTTTTTCCTCGAGATTTTGCAACAATTCACTCGCTCTTTGCACGGCCCGATCGCTCGTGCCCTCTTTTGCGCTCGTCTCTAACACCAAGTCGACGGCCGTCTGCGTCTCGTTCTCTACGACTGAGTTGGACACGTTGAAGATTTTCTCCACGAGATCTTCTTCGGCATCCGCCTTGACGCGACTTTTCGATCTCGGAACTTTTAGTTCCTCGATAACGTGCTCTGCGTTTTTCGTTTCTTCAACGACGTCCACGGCCGCTTGTAACACTTCTTCTGCATTCAAAGTCTTTGCTTCGCGTAAATCTATAAGCGTATCATCGATGAGTGTACTCGTTTGTTTCACTTCGCTCGAAGCGGCGGTCAACCGAGTGAGTTGCGCCTCGTCGACATCTTCTGTATCCACTTCACGATCAGCGTCCTCAATAGCACCTATCGTCGCTTTTGCCAATTTTAATGTCGCGTTGAGCCTGACGAGCGTATTCTTATCTTTCGATGAGCTCGGCATTTCGTCACCTTCTGGTCTGGTGCTTCGCTCGTCCTCGCGCTCTTTGAGCGTCGCTTGCACCTCTGTCAGAGTGTTGGAGACGTTTTCGTACAGCTCCCTCGCATCGTGCAATTTGTCCTTGGCCTCCAACAGTGCATTTTCGTCCGTTTGCGTCGCGAATGGGTTCAAGAGATCGATTTCACGTCGTAGCGACGAACGGGAATCATCCTCTTTCTTCTTCGTGAAAGTCGCCGTCGCGTCCTTCACCGCGCTCTCCGTCGTTTTCGATACCTCGGAGAGCTGCGACACCATCCGTTCCGCATCGTCGATGCGTCTAAATCTCCGTGTGGCTAAAATAATTTTATCGTAGACTTGGACCTTCGATCGGACGTACGTCTGCGCGGCGAGGAGTTGCGATAAGATGCGAATCACCGCAGCCTCTTCTCGCAGCGATTCCAACGTACTCCTCGTACACGTGATCCCAAAAAAGATCCCGAAAAGAACGAGACCTCGCGCACTGAGGCGCACACTTCCGCCGAGCCCTGATAATAAATTAAAGTCTCGTAAAGTGGAGTGCCTGTTCAGTCTGTTGTGATCGTAGGTTCGTAAGAACATGAGTCCAGGAAGAATGAACGTGAGTAGCGCGCACGTCGTGCTACCGATGAGACCGAACACGTGCTGAATGTTCGGAATGGAAATGGACAGTCTGAGCGCTATGAATAAGACTGATGCGTCGAAGACAAACTCGCCGTGTCTACCGACCACGCTCGAGAGCTTGAGCAGGAGGGAACAACAATTTTCGCGTAGAGAAATGAACAACAGGGGCACGCCCGTGCAAATCGCACACCCGTAGAGAAACCTTACGACTTGCGTGCACAAACCGAGAAAACCAGTCTCTGAGCCCAAATTTCGTAGGACGTTGCCACTCACTTTCGAACCGAACGCTATGTACCCAGCCGCGCCCGTGATGACGTAAAACAGCCAAAGATTACACATCGTCTCGTTGGCGATCCGAGCCACGCCGCGCGTCGATAACTTTCCTCCCGAGCTTTTTAGCACTGGGAAAACGAGCGCGTGCGCGGCAAAGTTGAAAATCATGATCGGTAACACGACGCCGAATCCGCTCGGATCCCACATTTTCGTCCCGTCCGGCTTCTTGGTCGAACCGCTCGACGGTCGAAGTGAGAGCACCAGGAGACACAATGCAAAGAGAAACGTCGTCGCCAAACCCATGTTCACCACCTTGCCCATGCTCTTTTCCGTCTTGACGAGCGTCGTGAGCGGCAAGAACACGCCGAACGCGACTCCATACATGACGCGCTCCCGCGACGGTTCCGTGCCCGGCAGAAATATCCCGCTCGCGGTTGCCGTGAAAAAATTATCCCCCACGATGTTCACGTACGCCACGACGACGCCGAGCATCAAAGCGTTGATGCTCCACCGCACCACCGTTCTCCCTCGGGACCCGAATATTACGCTGGCCAAGTCATCGTAGCTCCACGCCCCGTGCGCCTCGGCGCAATAGATCAAAGCCTGCAGCGACAACGCGCACAGATAACACGCCAACGACGCCGCCACCACCGTCAGTGTCCACCCACACGCGGCGAAACAGCCCGGCACGGCCAGCGCGCCCGATCCCAACATGGTGTTCAGCAGCTTTCTCGACGTCTGCGACGCCGCCGACGACGCCCCGGTACCGCTTCGCGCGAGCGACTCGACGCGCATCTCAACGACATCTTTCCCGTACCCGCGCGCGCGCGCGTCGACGACGCGCGTCTGGGCGCTCGCGATCGATCCATCGAAGGCACCGCTGAGATCTCGCCCGACGCCGACGCCGCGCATCGTCCTCGGCGCGACGCGCGTGCGTCGAAATGTCGAAATCGGCTAACCGTCCGGACGCGGCATTTCGGGGACGCGACGCCGCCGCGCGCGCGATGCGACGCGCGCGCGCGCGACGCGCGGGGACGCGTCCGGACGAACGCATGGACGACGACGCGCGCGACGCGAGCGCGTCATCGGACGAGGAGAGCGACGGTGGACTCTGCGTGGATGATTTGCTCATCTCGAGCGATGACGACGACGATGACGACGACGACGCGCACGAGAGAGAGAGAGTCGCGGCGGTGAACGCGCGCGGTGACGTCGTGCGCGCGGTGTCATCGACCAAGGCGATGTCCATGTCGAGCTCGATGGCGGAGACGAGCGAGGAAGCGGTGCGCGTGCTCGTGCGTCGCGTGTCCAAACGAGCCGAGGCCGAGATGGACTCGGAGGCGTCGTCGAGCACGCGCGAGGACGAAGACACGCGCGAGGACGACGAGAACGAGGATGGATTGGCGCTCGCGGCGGCGAACGAGGCGAGAATGTTGGCGAGTAAAGGTGGGGGCGACGTCTCGACGACTCGCGCGGCGCGGGACGAGGCCAGACGCGCGACGCGAGCGCTCGCGGAACGAGTGGGGAGGAGTCAGACGATGAGCGCGGGGTGCGCGGTGGAGCTGAAGAATGTTGAGGGTGTGACGAACGCGATGATGGACACGGTGGACGCGGGACGGGCGATGTGCTGCGCGTTGGGCCCAAATCGAAGCTCGGCGGTGGGCACCGAGGGCGGTTTTATATTCGTCGAGAGGTGCGTGAAGGGTGAGACGACGGTTAGTTGCTTGAAATCAGCGAATAATTTCGCCGGAATCACGGCCACGCCGGGCGTGACGAGTTTGTGTTTCGACGATCGCGGTGAGTGGCTCCTCGTCGGTCACGACGACGGCGGGCTCACGCTGTGGGACATCAAACGAAACCCGACGATATTGAAATCAGTCATCGGCGTGCATCGAACGCCGGTGATCGCGCTGGTGATGCTCTCGAAGCCTCACGCAAACGGGGCGGTGGACGTGATCTCCTCCGAGGAGGGTGGTCTCGTCATTCATCACACGTTTTCACCTTTGGGCATGGGCGTCATTCGAGTGAAATCGACGTCTCTCGGCGAGAGAGCGTTCGTCATCGCCGCACAGTCTTTACCGCGAATCGCATCGGTGAGCATTTCAGATGTCAGTGCGAACGAGAACGGCATCGTCAGTACGACTCACGGGGAAACCGCGAGCGGGGATAGCAACGTAGCAGACGCCGCCGGAATCATCGCTCTCTGTACGATGAACGCCATTCTCATCATGAGGTTGAATCCACGAGCTGAAGTCATCGAGAAAATCAGTCGACCACCGAATGTGGCGACGCACGTGTTACCCGTAATGTGTTGGAGTCCTCGATGGGCGGAAGAGGTGCAGATTACGGACGGCATAGAGGAGTGCAAATTAGTCGCCGTGTGGGGCACGAGCGTGTACAGCCTCGCCGTGGACATCCACACGGTTAAAACAGCACCTGGAAATCACGATCAAGTGAGACGCGAGAGCAAAACCTCTAGAATTATATGCTCTTGGAGTGTCGATTCCGAAATGTCGGCAAGCGCGATGGCGACGATGTGGTTATCGAATGAACTCATATGTATCCTGACAAACAGGAACAAGATGTTCATATACACGCCGAGCGGTCAACTCATCGATCGTGTACCCACGAGTGAACCACCCATCGTGCGTGAGATCACCCGAGGAGCGATGGGCCCGGAAAGCACGTCTGAACGCCTTCAATATTGGTACGGAGCCGTGGCTGTGCGTGGCGTGCATTTCGCCATTCTGTCGCCCTCGCGTCTCAGGAGGGGCAAATACTTGGGTTGGTTTGAAAGAATGAATTCCAGAAAGATGGCAAAGGATTGGTTTGGGGCATTTGAAACTCTTCTGCAAGTCCACGATGGAGAATTGCCTCTCTGGCCGTGTCTCTCCAAAAAATACACGGACACGGAGATCACACAGAAGAAAGTTGTCAAAGCGTTCGTCGACAACATTCCCACATTTCTCGAAGAATTTTTGAAATTACGAGGTGTTGACGTCGACGAGCCCGCCTACCTCGAAGTCTTGGTGAACGTGATTTTCGGGCTACTTTGTTCTTTTGATGCGCTCAAGGAAGTCTACTCTTCCGCGGTCTTTGA
>MPLT02121161.1_pt1 | contig 13200 bp, 9 predicted proteins | sample 1617391 | NCBI WGS metagenome assembly MPLT02 (sample SAMN05944800, study PRJNA350692) | marine metagenome | biome: marine; feature: ODZ; material: water; isolation source: 70 m water sample filtered on 0.2 um supor filter | place: Pacific Ocean | collected 2012-04-08 | depth 70m m
AATCTTCGAGTCTGGGGAGACTGGATGAGTCGGTATCCCGATCTCTACGAGCTCGGGGAGAAACACTTGGACGTGACGCGGCATTTCGCAGAGCGTGCGCAACATCGCCAGCTCGTGTCTAGAGAGTCGAAGGCAAAGATGGCGAGACACGAGCGTTTAGCCGCGGCATTGCTTCTGGACGATTTGTTAAGGGGCGAAGACACAAACGTGGAATTGGCTCGAAAATGGTCGGCGCTGACGAACGACGGCGTGGATCGCGGCAAGATTGAAACTCTCCAGACCGCCGCGGCGACGGCGGCGGGCATGGCGAGCGTGCTTTGCGAACAGTGCGGATGGCACGCTCTCGCAGGCTTGTTGCAAAACGCCAGCGAAGAGCTGCAAGCTGGTGCGCGGCGGGAGCTGCTACCACTCATGCGTCTCGAAGGTATGACCGGCGCTCGAGCGAGAGCCTTGTACAGCGCCGGATTCACGACGCCGGCGAAAATCGCCGCGCTGTCCTCTGATAAATTCGACAAACTGCAGGAGGCTTGCCTCAAGTCGTTGTCGAGACAGAAGAACGGGCTCGATCAAGCACTGCGCACGACGGCGTGGCGAATAGCGATGGCGCTCGCGAAAAACGCGAAAGAATTGACGGTCACAGAGGCGAGACAGGCGTTGAACTCTATGGAAGGAGAATTGGATCACAACCAACTTTTAGCACTACTGTAGCATCTTAGAAAAAATAGCGAGCCGGCAAACAAACTTAGAATGGCAAAGAAATCCCCAGACCTTCGTTCCCGGGTTGTCTGTACTTCTTCTTGTTCGGCTTCGTCAATCTAAAGCTGTTGATGGTCTCATCAAAGCCGCGGCTGAGTTCGTCCCAGTAAATTTCGGGAGCGCTCGAACTCAACGTGTACAAATATCCATCCCGTTCCACCGTCACCCCGTAGCTGTGTCGAAACGTCGTCGCTTCCGGTTCGCGCAAGTTCGGCGAGCCTTGCGAGATGTATTCGTAGTAATGGTACGGCGTACCGTCGATGATTTCCGTGCGCGCGTTGTCCACCTCGGCCAGACTCACGCGTTGGCCGCTCGCCACGCGTCCCGTCGCCTTATCCGACAACACCGCGTTCGCCACCCGCTTCGCCGTCCACTCCTTCACCGGCTTCGACTCGAGCGCCGGCGGCGTGTTGCTCACCGTCACCACCGTCGTCAACGGACCCTTAAAGCTCAAGAGCTCGTACACGATGCGTTGACGCGCGTTCGGCGACATCGGCTCCGCACTCGAGTACGTACCCCGCTCGCGACTCACCGCCCAACTGATCGGTTTCCCGCTCTCCGCCTCGACCGCGTACGAGAACTCATACGCCAGCGACTCGCTCCGCACCCGTTTCGTCGACAGCGCTCTCGGCGGCGCCCGCGGCTCGATCGCATCATCCCCCTCGTTCGTCCCCTCGCCCTCGCCCGCGCGCGCCTCTGTCGCCCTCCCGATCGTCGCCCCGCACGTCACGGACACCAGCGTCGCCAGCGTCCGCCGTCTCGTCGTCTCTCGCTCGCTCGCGACCGCGTCCCCGTCCCCGCGCGTCGCGCGCGCCCGAGTGGATAGGACGCGCGCGCGCGCCGTCGCGCGTCGCGTGTCGCGCGCTCGCGCGCGCGGCGCGCCGCAGCGAACGCTCGAGGACGTCGCCAACATCTCGTTCGGTCGCGCGCGCGTCGACGCGTCGTCAACTGCGGAGGAGGGCGTCGAGAGAGATTGGGGAGAGATTCTCGAGCCGAGTGGGAAAGATTTTACCCGCGGGACGCGGATCGAACGCGCGCCTCTTTTCGGTCGGTTCTTCTCTCCACGTCCACGACGATCGGGACGTGATCGCTGGGAAAACATGCGTTCGGAAGGGCGACGTTCTCGGTGACGGCGGTGAGAGGAGGAAGCGGGGAGACGGCGCGAGGGGTGAAATCGCGCGCCGACGCCCAGACGTAATCGAGCGCGCCGACGAAGCCTCCCACGTAGTTTGTCCACTCGGGGAATCCGCCCGCGGAGACGAGGTCGCGGGCTATGCGGAGGCGGGCGCCGCATCCGATCGGATGCGCGCTCGATGAGGCGTCGTCGGAGCGGAGGGACTCGGCGAGGACGCGCTGTCGATTCGTCAAATCCTCGAGCCCGGCGTCGGCGGCGCGCTTTACGTCGGCGAAGGCGCGCCTCGCGGCGGCGAGGTCGTCGTCGGTCATCGTTAATCCGGGCTCGAGGGCGCTCTCGCGTCGCAGGGTGAACGCGGCCACCTTGTGACAATTTTTAAAAGTACACCCAGCCTTGACGTGCTTTTTCACGTCGACGATGGGGCTCGTCGACTCCGTGACTTCGTCGCATTTACACGTCGCGCCCCAGTCCTTTTCGAGCGTTCTCGCGCACAGACTCATCGCGATCGAGCGTTCGTTCAGACGCTGGAGCTCGAGCGCGTTGGTCACTTTGACGTTTGCATCGACGGCGTACCCGTGACCGTCGTCCAAGATGTAGTATATATCCTTGGCCGCGTCGCGAGAGCTCGTCCCGCCCCACCGGAAGAGACTACCGCGAACCCAGTCTTCGTCCGACGCGTCGATCTCCCCGCACCGCAGATACCGAATCACGCCGTCCTCCGGTTCGCCGTTAAAATCACCGCATAACACGAGCGGTGTGTCCTCTCCCGCGTGCTCGTTCGCCCGTCGAACGAATTCGTGCGCCTGCAGCACCCGCACGTGCATGGCGCCGGGATGAAAAAACAAGTGCGTGTTGCCCACGCACAACGCGCCTCCGGAGGCGGTTCGAACTTTGATCAACTGCGCGATGGACGTGATTTTGTCGAGCGCCTTTGCGAGCTCGACGTTCGTCTCCTCCTCGATCCACCGCGCCACGTTCGCGTCTCGCATCTTCGTCAACTGAATGACGCGTTCCGAAACGATGGCGGGAAACGTCGACGCGCGAAAAAATACGGCGCATCCCTCCGCGGTTTTCCCTGATTTTCCGGCCCACTCGGTCGCGATGTACCCGCGCGACGTCAAAAGAGGTTCGAATAACAATTCGTACCACTTCTTATCAACCTCTTGCAGCGCGACGACGTCGGCGTCGGCGAACAAGATGTCTTCGCACACGAGTTGTAACCGCCGCTCAGGTTTGGATAAATCTTTGGCAAAGTACGGAAACATCGTGCTCCACGTGTGCGAGTACGCGTCCGCGAGCACGTTATACGTCATTATTCGATACGTCGTCGCCGCGGACGAACTCGCGGACGCCGGCGCGAGTCTCTCCGTCGCGTCTCGTCGGTCGACGCCGAGCTCGGAGACGACGGCGGAAAACTCAAACGTCGCCGCGCCGCCGCACACCTCACCCGTCTCACGATGTCGCGCGCCTCGCGCCTCGACCACCAACCGCTTCCCCACATCCGCCGACGTCGGCGTGTAAAACCTCCCCGTCTCGCCCACCTCCTCGCCGTCGACGCTCCACGCGAAGACGACATCGTCTTGTTCGCAAAACGTCGTCCCCGTCGCCGTCGCGGCGAGCGGGTACCCCACCATCGGAAAATCCACGCTCACCACCCCGGTCACCTCGGGCGCGTTCACGCGCACGCGATACCTCACTCCATCGATCGTCATCACGCTTCCCTCCGTCCACGCGTCGACGTGCGGGACGTCCTCGGAGACGTCGCCGTCGTCTCGGGACAACGCCGCCGCCGTCGGCGCCGTCGTCGCCGACCCGCACCCTCGACGCTTCGCCGCCGTCGACCGAAGCCTGGCGAACGCGGCACCGATCGTCTCGCGCAGTTTCCGTCGCATTCGCGTCTCCTTGCCGTCGGGAAATCGAAGCGACAGGGTCACGTGCGGGTCGTCGTCGTCTGGGAAAAAGCGCACGTCGACGACGCGATCGTTCGCGACGCGCGCGTCCATGGCGACCGTGGACGCGCGAGACGACGGGCGAGACGCGACGGTCGGTCGTCGCGCGCGCGCGGTCGGAGAGGTGACGGCCGGGGACGTCGCCGCGCGGTGCATTCCCGCGCGGGAGTGACGAGACGATGGGTGTCCCGAAAAAGTGCACTTTTTTGGAGACGCGTCTCGAAGACGCGGCGGATGGGCATTACAAGCGTCGCGAGGGGTCACAGTGAGTACACGGCGGGTCGGTCCGGATCTGGAAGCAATTCGTCGTTGTTCCACGACGTGTCGTCGAGATTGACGTCGTCGGCGGTGTCGAGTTTCATGCGTCTCGACCAGCGGTTGGTCAAGTTTTGGTGCACGGGCCTGCGCGCTAGGTAGAGAAGGGAGACGACGTACGCGGCGAGCGTCGCCGTGATGACGAGCGCGAGGAAGACTCCGCCGAAGGTGGCGGTGACGAGACCGGACTCGGCGACGATGATGATGATGAGGACGACGTTGGCGACGATGACGGAACCCGCGAGACACTGGGTGAATTTGAGTTGCGTCGTCGGCACCGCCATCGGACCCATCATGTTCGGACTCGCCGTGAACTTGATGAGTGGAATCAGCGCGTAGGGCAACTGAATGGCTAAGACTGTGGACGAAATCACGATCAGAGACTCGGAGTACGAGTCGCCGGCGATGAGAACGACGGCGAGAGAGGGAAGGATGGCGCACATTCTCGTGACGGCGGCTCTAAGCACAGGATTGACTCGAAGCTCCAAGAAGCCATCCATGACGAATTGTCCAGCGTACGTGCCGGTGATGGTTGAACTCTGACCCGAAGCTAACAGCGCCGCGGCGAAGAATCCCTTCGCGGACGATCCGAGCACTTGTTTCAACATCTCCGGCGCGTACTGCAGCGGCCGTTCGCGCACCTCTTGCATCTGCACCGGATCCGTCAATTGCGCGTAGTTCGCCGCGCCGACGATGATGACGGCGAAGTTAATGAATAACGACACCGCCAAGGCGAGACCAGACTCCACGATGTTATACTTGTACGCCATCTTCAAGCTCCTCTCGCCTAGACTAAAACCTCTACTCAACACCAGCGCGCTGTGCAAGAACAAGTTGTGCGGCATGACCACCGCGCCGACGAGGGAAATCGCAATGTACAGCGCCTTGGTGCTCGGCAATCGCGGCAACACGACTCCTGCGACGACCGACGACGCAGGTGCGTCCACGAACGTCACCTCGGCTAAGAAACACAGCGACATCACCCCCACGAGCGACGCCATGAACGCCTCCAACTTTCTCACCCCGAACGATTGCAATCCCAAAAACACCATCGTCGACATCGACGTCAACACCACCCCGACCCACGTGGGAATATTAAATATCAACTTGAGCGCCAACGCCGTCCCGATCACCTCCGGCACATCGCTCGCGATGATCGCGAGCTCCGATATCACCCACAGCGCGTATCGCACCGGGTCCGGGTACTCCTCCCTGAAACACCTCGCCAGGTCCCATCCCGTCGCCAACGCCAGGCGCACCGTCAATCCCTGAATGTACCACCCGCCCAACGTCGCCCACAGGAGCACCCACAGCAGTTTATACCCGAAGAGTGTCCCCGCCTGGAGGTCGCTCTCAAAGTTGCCCGGATCCACGTACGCGATGCACATCAAAAACCCCGGTCCCATGAACCGCCAGAGCGTCTTCAGGTTAAACCTGTGATCTTCGTCGTCCAATCCAAGAATTTGAACGTCCCCGTCCCCCTCTCGCGCGTCACCGCTCGCCCCGACGTCGGTTTTCATCGTCGGCGTCCCGGACCGTCCCGAGAACCCACCGCGCGCGTGGTCGTCGTGAAAATCACCGTCGACGTCGCGCGCGTCCGATCTGACCGCGCTCACGCGCGAGAACACGGGCTCGACGTCGCTCTCGCCCGGTCGCGCGTCGTCGAGCGACATGGCGTCGCCCGCCGTCGTCCTCTCGCGCGTCGATCGCCGTCGACGGTCGACGGTCGCCGCCTGGGGACACTTTTTTATCACAAAAAACGACCGGACAGATGGTTGTACACATACATACTTAAACTATAACCCAACACCACTTCAAATGTCCCACGACAGGCGACCCACCGACTCGACCGTCGCCGCCGCACAGACGCGCGCGCGTCGTCTCGCTCGCGCTCGCGCCCGCGACGCGACGCACGTTCGCGCGCTTCGCCTCTCCACCGATCCGCGCGTCGTCTCGCGCCCTCATCGACGCCGCGCGCGCGACGACCCGAATTCGCCAGTCGGTCGACGCGATGATCGATTCGCCGTCGCGTCGCTCGAGTCGACGCGCGTCCGCGCTAAACGCGGGCGAAAAGAACGGTTCCGCGCTTGATGTCTCGCGCTCGCCCGGTCGCGACGCGAGATCGCGCGCGAGCGCCAAGGCTGAGGTACGGATGCGCGAAGGGTGGAATTTTAAATTTTCAGTCTCGACGGGCGTCCCGGCGCGCGCGCGAGAGGCGTCCACACCGACTGACCGCGCGCGAATTCGACGACGACGCAGGTGAAGACGGAGACGGAGGAGACGCTGGGACGAGGAAAACGCGCGCGAACCGAACGCGCGGGATCGGCGGAGACGAAGAGCGGAGGGGCGACGACGACGGGAAGAGCGGGTTCGCGGACGCCGAAGAGAGGGAAGTCCATCGAGCGAGAGGAGGCGGTGAATGGGACGTCCGATGGGAAGGGAGAGAACGGCGCGACGAAGAAGTCGGCTATTGTGAGCGTGCTTGGGGTGGAGGCGCCGCGAGTGGCGGGGAAGCGGACACCGAGGAAACCGTCGAGCGCGTACGCGAATTTTGAGAGGGCGGTGGAGGTTTTGGTGTCGCTCTCGCCTCAGATCAATCGGGAGGCGGTTCGCGCGGCGCAACAGGCGAGCCCAGCGAGGAATTATGCGAAAAATCAAATCATAGACTTGGCGTTGGGGAAGCCAGTGACGCCCAGACGAAAGCGTGCACGAGCGCTGTTTCCGGATGAAGATTTCAGTTCCGCGCCGGCGGCGAAGAACGGGTCGCCAGGTAGAGGGAAGAAATCGTTGACGACGGACGAGGATACGCTCTTCGGCGCGCTCGATGGGTTGATGACGCTCGCCGATAACGTGAGCGCGGAGCAGGTGGATACTTTGAAGAAGAAGCGAAAGCCGTCCGTCGGTCGATCGAGAGCGCCGAACGCGTCGCCATCGCGTCATTTGCCGCCTTTGCCCAAGTATAAGCCTTTGCCCGTGCCGGTGGGTAAGAAGATGCTCAAGATGATCAGACCGCGACGACACATCTCTCGTGAGATCGAGTCCGTCGGTCTCGGAGCCGCGTCTTCGTTGTTCGGGGATCATCGTCTGAGCGAGACGGGGACAACGGATTCGAGAGGCGATAATCGCGCGCGTCTGCTGATCGGTGCGCACGATCCTCTGACGAAGCGGTGGGCGAACGCGAACTTTTTCACGGCTGGTACGGACAAGACTTGGTTCAACGATAATAGTTTCGCGCGGTGGCTGGAGAGCATCGGTAAAGGAGACGTGCGCACGGCGACGCGCGGCGAGTGGAGGAAGATTCGTCAAAAACTACCCAAGGCGAGGCGTCTGTCGCTCAAGTTTTTGAAGGATGAGCGCCTCGACTTGGAGTATTGTAGACACGCCGCGCGTGAATTGACTAGATTAAAATTACAGGGTAAAGGGATGACGGAAGAGCTCGAAACGAAGATTGCGGAGTGGACGTGCGGACTCAAAGTCGCGCCGCCGCTCGAGGTGGGTCAGACGGTGTTGGCGGTTCATCCGAGGTTTCACTCGCCGTACATGGGCAACATCTTGATAGTAGAGCGCTCGAGGTGTCGAGTGCAATTCGCGAGACCTGAACTCGGCGTTGAACTCGTCAGAGATGTCGACATCATGCCCGTGAACGTCACGACGGAGGAGATGGATCTCATCGCCGCCGGCACCGCCGAGCAAGTCGAGAACGAAGCCTTCACCGCCGGTTTTCGCGGAACGCTCGATCCCATGCCCGCGGCGAACGGTCACGCGTACGGCGCCGGCGTCGCCGTCGCCGCGCAAATGCGAGAGATTGACGTTCGTTTGCTCAACGAAGCGCATCAAGCCATCGAGAGGAAACGAGAGCTCGTCGACGCGCTTCGCGAGAAGAATGACGCCGCGGAGGAGTTTAAGAATAAACCAGAGCGCGTGAGATTGGCGGCGGAGACGAACGGGGAGGCGCTCAAGTTTCAACGAGAATACGCTGCCGTTGTACTCAGCCTACGCGACGCCAACGCCGAGTTGGAGGCTGCCTTGCTGCGTCTGCGACAGCAACAGGGACATCACGACAAACCGCTCGCCCTGTGGCGCAAGATTAAGAGTCAAAACGTCGGCGATAGTCAGCGTAATCTCTCGCGATTCGCGCCCCCGTCCGTGCTACCGACATCCGACGAAGTCTTCGCGTCCACCGCCGAAGACATCGTCGCCACCGCCGGCATGGGCGCGAGACGCATCGTCTACCGCGCGCAACGCGCCGGCGCCGCCGGCGCCGAGAGCACCGTCGTGCTCAACCCGAGTCTCGAGGAACCTCTCGCCGCCGGCTCATCGGCTGCGAACGCTTCCGCGTCCACCTCTGCGCCTCCCGACGCCGATCCAGACAAGGTTAAAGTCACGCAGCTCATCACCGCCATCGTACAGGCGACGCTCACCGTAAAGGCGTGCGCCGACCACGGCGCCTCCGCCGAGGTCTTGGACGCGTGTCTTCGCCGAGTCTCGGATTCTCTTCGACCGGTCGCCGTGAGCAACAGACACGTCTTCAACGCGTTGGAGAGCGCGCTCAGAGATCTTCGAGAGGTGTTCCTCGTTCGATGAGCCCGCCGCGAAACCTCTTGTACGAATGATGACTAGGATTATCCAACGAGTCCCCAACCATCCGTCCCCGAGACGGGACACCGCCTCTCCTCACACGAACTCTCGCGTCCGACGCGCGCCGAGCGTCCCACCGTCCATCGTCGACATGCACGCCGCGCGCGCGTCCATCGGCGCCGTCTCGTCGACGTCGTCGCGTCGATTCTCATTCTCTTTGAGAATTCCCGAGAGGAGGCAATTCGCCACATCGCGTCGACGGACGCGTTTTCCCGCGCGCGATCGACGCGCCGTCTTCACCGCGCATCAGGGACCGGTGATGAATTTACAATTCACGCCGGACAGCGCGTTGGCGGGCGGTCTCGTTCTCGGATCGATGGTGGTGGCGAAGAGACTCAACGCCGGGAAAAATTTGGGAGTCTCGGGCGAGACGAAAGCCTTCGCGCAGGGACGGGGCGAGGCGACGAACGCGTCGTTTTTGCTCGGTCTCGTCGCCGCGGGATACATCGCGCCGATGATTTTGGGCGCGCAGGCGGCGGTGCCCATGGTGGAGGCGCCGCGAGCAATCGTCGCCGGCGCGCTCGTCGGCTTCGGAAGCGCGCTCGGATGCGGGTGCACGAGCGGACACGGAATTTCTGGAAACGGACAGCTACGCGTGCGTTCCATGGTGTACACGTGCGTCTTCATGGTGGTCGGTGCGTTGGTGGTCGCGGTGACGGGAACGCTGGACGAGTTACACGTCTCGCAGGCGACGAAAACGCTCGACGCCGTGGCGCGTTCTCCCGAGGCGAAGCGCGTGCTCTACGGAAAAGTGCTCGCCGCGGGCGTCGCCGTACAGGCCAGCCTCCACACGCTCGCCAAGCGAGAGGGTGGCGGCGTGACGGACTTCATCAAGAGACTCGAGCTCGTCAGCGAACACTTCGCCGGTCTCTTTTTCGGTCTCGGTCTCGTCATCTCAGGGATGACGAACCCGGCCAAGGTCGCCGGTTTCCTCGCCGTGACGTCCAAGGCGTTCGATCCGTCGCTCGTGTTCGTAATGGGCGGCGCGTTAGCGCTCGTCGTCTCGGCCAAATTCCTCTCACAAAACGTTCTCGGCGTCGCGCGTCCATCCATGGCGCGCGCGTTCGCGTCCGCGCCGAAATACGTCGACGACAAGCTTCTCCTCGGCGCGACCCTCTTCGGCATCGGATGGGGCCTCGCCGGCGTGTGCCCGGGTCCGGGTCTGGTGAATCTCGTCCTCAACTCCGGTCGCGAGATCACTCTGTGGTGCGCCGCGTACCTCCTCGGACAAAAAGCGCACGCGCGCCTCGACGCGTGACGTGAAACCCACACTTGTCCATCCATTCGTCCCCGACGTCAGTGTGCCCATGCCCCTCGCGTCCGTCTCTCTCGCGCGCGTTCCCACGACGCGCGCGACGCGCGCGCGCGCGTCCTCGAGTTCCCCTCGAGCGCGCGTCGTCACCGCGCGCGCCGTCCCTTCGTCTCGACACCGTCCCGGTTCGACCGCGTGCGCCTCATCTCTCGCGCGGGGCGTCCCCTCGACGCGCGGGTCCACCCTCGCGCGCGGCGTCCCCGTGCTCAGCGGTCTCCCGCTCGTCGGATGGGTCTTCTCCGCGCCCGTCGCGACGATCGCGTACGTCTTCGTGGCGATAAAGTTGCTCGTGGGCTGGGACAGAACCACCTTCAGCGCGTCTCCCGCGCAAAAGGCGGCGTTGATCGGACTCTGGCCCGTCTTGGGCGTCCTGAGCGCGTCGTTTCGAGAGAACGTCAAGCGCGCGATGTGAGCGTCGAGGCGTCGCGTCGCGCGCGGTGGCGCGTCGAGGGAATGTAATGTAATCACGAGAGAGAGAGAGAGAGTCGCGACGAGAACCGACGACACACGACGCCGCGCGACGACGAGCGACCCCCACGCGACGCGCGTCCCGACGCGGTCGAACACGCGCGCGCATCGCGTCGTCTCGCGCGCGGGTTCGCGCGCGCGCGCGACGCGCGACATCGTCCCGTCCCGTCTCGAGCTCGAACGCATCGAACGGTTGAAACTTGAATCGCGCCGCGAACGCCGCGCGCGCGCATGCGCAAGGCGGTCTCGGCGAACACGCGCGCGTTGAGGTCCGAGAGACGGGGCCGAAGGAGGCTGTCGAGAGCCATGAAGCGCACGTACGTCGTCATGTGTCTCGGCCTCGGATTGGTGTTCGCCGACCAGAATTTACTCGCGCCTAATCTCACCGCCATCGCGGAGGATTTGAATCTCTCGGAGGCGGAGAGGGATTATAAATTGGGTGGACAGATCGCGTTCGCGTTCTTTTTGCTCGGCGCGCCGGCGGCGGTGTTGATCGGTTCGTTGGCGGATTATTATCCTCGGACGAAACTCTTCGCGTGGACGCTCTTGTTGGGATCGTGTCCGAACGTCCTCGCGTGGTTTCCGGGAGTGACGACGTTTGGACAGTTGTATCTGTTGCGCGCGCTCACGGGCATCGCGGTGGGCGGCGCCGCGCCGTTGACGTATTCGCTCTCGAGCGATTTGTTTCCGCCGAGCGAGCGGACGAAGATGAGCGCGGTGACGGGACTGTCGATGACATTCGGAGTCGTGAGCGGACAAGCCATCGCTGGGTACGTGGGGGAGCACTACGGTTGGAGATTACCGTTCGCCGTCGTGGCGATTCCCGGAATCTTTGTCGCGATGTTGTTGATGTTCTTCGTGGAGGAACCGGTTCGAGGCGCCATGGAGGAGACTCCGGATGAAGAACAGAGTTCAGAGCAAGAGTTTCTCGTTTCGTCTAGACCTAGCACGCCTCCGGTGCCGCGAGGAGCGAACGCGAGCACCGGCGCCGTGATGATGTACCTGCGCAAGGTGCACGGCATCGTTTCGGTGAAAACTGTCGCGTTATTTCTGATGCAAGGAATTTCCGGTTGCGTGCCGTGGAGCATGATTAACACGTTTTTCAACGATTACTTGGCGCAAGACAAAGGATTAGGGGTCAAACATAGCACAACGTTACTGATCACGTTCAGCGTCGGCGGCATGATCGGAACGGCGTTGGCGGGCTGGTACGGTCAAATGCTTTACAACGAATCTCCGAAAAAAGTCTCCCTCTTCATGGGAGCCACGGCCATCGCGGGGGTGATTCCGTGCGCGTATCTCGTCTTGGCAGATTACGACCGTAGCGGTTTCGACCTCACCTTCAAGTTTATCATCGCTCTATTCGCGGGTCTCATCGCGTCGTGCGTCGGCGTCAACATTCGAGCCGTGTTGCTCAACGTGTTGCATCCAATCAATCGCGGCACAGCCTTCTCCCTATTCATGCTCACCGACGATTTAGGCAAAGGATTAGGACCACTCGTCGTCGCCGGTTTCATCGCTGCGTTCGGACGCGAATTCGCGTTCCTGCTCTCCGTTCTCTTTTGGATTCCGTGCGGTCTTCTCATCGCCGCTTCGGCGTACACGGTGAGCCAAGACATCCAAACGGTCGCCGCGCGGTATCAGAGCGATCTCGCGGAAGAGAATCGAGCGATACGAGTGGATTGATTCCATCAGTAGTAGGCACGTCACCTCGCGTTGTTGTACGATTACACGCCCCTCACTTTGCGAAGCGCGTCGGCTCATGACGGCGTTGAAGGCGCTCAGCGTCACCCGCGTGCACCACGGCGCCCTCCACCGGTTCCAGTTGGAGTCCGAAACCCTCAAATGCGCGACCGTGTTCTCCGTATTCGTTCCGGACGCGTCGAGTCCGTCGGAGACGTTTCCGATCCTCTACTACCTCAGCGGATTGACGTGCACGGATGAAAACGTCGCGCAAAAGGGATGCGCGTTCGAACACCTCTCCCGCGCGCGCGTGGCGATGGTGATGCCGGACACATCCCCGCGCGGCGACGGCGTCGCGGACGACGACGGATGGGACATGGGCAAGGGGGCTGGATTTTACCTGGACGCGACCGAGGCGCCGTGGGCCGAGCACTATCGAATGTATTCCTTCGTCGCGCGTGAATTACCCGAGGTGTTGCGACGGAGCAGTGGATTACCGCTCGATTGCGATAGATGTTCCATCACCGGACACTCGATGGGTGGTCACGGGGCGCTGACGTTGGCGTTGAAGAATCCCGAGGCGTTTAAGAGCGTGAGCGCGTTCGCGCCGGTGAGCAACCCGACGGCGAAGGATTGTCCGTGGGGTCAAAAGGCGTTGAAGATGTACCTGGGAAGCGCCGATTCGGACGTCGCGAAGCGACATGACGCGACTGAACTCGTGAAAGCGTTCGATGGGACGTTTCCGTTGGCTATTCTCATCGACCAAGGGGCGGCGGACTCGTTTTATTCGACGCAGCTCTACCCGGAGCGCTTCGTCGACGCGGCGAAAGCGAAGGGATGCGACGTGACGTACAGATTGCACGACGGGTACGATCACAGTTACTACTTCGTGTCGACGTTCATGCGCGAACACATTGAATTTCACGCCAAGGCACTCGCTTAAA
>MPLT02090102.1_pt1 | contig 13055 bp, 9 predicted proteins | sample 1617391 | NCBI WGS metagenome assembly MPLT02 (sample SAMN05944800, study PRJNA350692) | marine metagenome | biome: marine; feature: ODZ; material: water; isolation source: 70 m water sample filtered on 0.2 um supor filter | place: Pacific Ocean | collected 2012-04-08 | depth 70m m
ATTTGGTCGAAGTCTCTAGGAGTTGCCAGGAGTCAGTAGGACTAGGTTTGGCCTCCTTGGATGACAGTATCGCAGGAATAGCGCATCGTGCGACTGCCGGACCTCTTTCGAGGCTTGAGACGGTTCTAGGGATGCTTTCAGGTCTTCTGGGGCGGCCGGAAGTCTCCAGATTGCACCTATCCAGGTCATTGTATCTATCCAGCCTCAGCCTAGATGATGTTGCTGAATTGAAGACCCTCAATCAACTAGGGCTCCTATCCCTTTCTTCAGAATCCAATGAGAGGGCCGCAGAACTTTTCGACAAGACCAATCAGATTGCCATTGAGAGGGGACACCCAAATCTGACTTATCTGATTGCAGCGGCCCTTTCCAGATTCCTATCGGGAGACGACGAAGTTGCTGCTTCTCAACTTGAACAAGCTAGGCAGCAAATCGAGGATGACAAAGAAGGCGCGATCCAACAACTTCTGAAACTTGCTCATTCGCTTCTTGGGGTTGATCGTCCATGGTTCGCGTTGGAAATTTTCGATGAAGCGCTGGAGTGTGCCGTAGAAGTGGAGAGTCCCAAAGCGGATGAGATCAAGGAAATGCTTCTTCTTGCCAATACCGCGGCCACGGGTGTTGAAGACAGGCAACTTGCAAAAATTCGTAAATTCTTAGACGGCCTGAATAAGGTTTCATCTGACAAGAAAAAAGATGTGGAGTCTAGCCAAGATTCTATCAGGGAATCGATGGAATATCAAGAAAATTCTGAAATTGAATATTGGGACGATTGGCGCGAAGCAGACAAACTACTGGTGGATGGCAGCGCCCTCAGCATTGTGAGGTCTGAGGTAGATGATGAGGGGCGCGTACTATTGGTGGTTCATCACAGCCTCTTCGGTGGCCTTGGAATTTTCATTCCCGATGATGCACCAGAGGTTTCTGCGAACCAGAATGTGAAATTGTCTGGAACCCGAATCAAGGTTGCAAAGCCCCCAGAATCTCTAGAAGAAGAACAGAATATCAAGGGGATCGTCGCTCTTGAAAACCCAGAAGCATTGGAAGTCAGATTGGAGGAAACCGAGTTCGAATGAGCTCATCCGATTATTTGTAGCAGGTATAGGAAACCTAGGAAAGCGTGAATGAGAATTAGCCCCATCATCACATCGGATAACCTACCGTGCAAATCCTTCATCCGTGCGAATGATTCACCAGCAACCTTCTTCGCGCTGGTCTTGCGCCCAAGACTCCACAAATATGCCATCAAACCAAGCCCAAGTAAACCACTCCAACCATGGAAATGACCAGGTAGCAAGGTCCTGATTCCAAGGTCTTCATCAGATAGAAAAGCCGATGCAATACGAGCCAAAAAGGCTAGGACGATTACGGCAATAACTAGCAGAAAAAGACGCCTCCCCTCGGCCTCGTGGCGCTCAAGCGCAGCATCCCTCTCAGCACCCTTCAGTGCGATGCTCTGTTTACGCCATCCGCGTTGCCGAACAAACTCTCGAATGGCGAGCAGTGCAGCGAAGGGGTGGAGTAGTAGGACGAACACCAGTGTTGGGTCCATGAGTCGTCACTACATTATGTGTTCTTGAGCCCTCTGTAATTAAGAGTAAAGCCATCTTTGTAATTTCATGCTACTCCCGGGCATCCACTGGCAATGGTTAGAGTTCTGCTGTCCGTGGTTCGTGTTCATATGGGTCGTAACCTATATCCTCCTGAAGCTATTTTTTGATGAAAATACGGATTGATTTTACAGCATCTTCCCTGCCCATTATTGCGCATACGTCATAGAGGGACCACCCTATTGACAATCATGGAAGAGAATGAAGGGTGGTGGGAAATTTACCGCCCTGCGATTATCGTTGTATCCATCTTGGTGTTAATTATCGGGTCAATTTTCCTTTACGTTTTCTTGGAAAGGGGCCCTGAAGGTTTCATAGATTGGTTAGCTGACCGCATCATTGGAATAATGTTTGCAGGATTGCTGGCAGGTACATTCGTACTGTTCGATAAACTGTCCAATAAACTGTCCAACAAATAAGAAGAGTGAACGTTTGATATCCATAGGGTAGATGACACATACAAGTCAGCATATTGGAACAATAGGCGTCATGAACCACATGTTCAGTACTCTCGTCCCAGCATTTAGCGCCGTTTTAGAGGGTCTTCAACTGTCTGGTTCCTACACCACCAGGGCCCATCCATGAATCGGGTTTGTTGCCCAGGATCTCATCAAGTTCCGTCATGTCATCACCAGTTAGTCGCCTCGCGACCTCTATGCAACCTAAGTTGTCCTCAATCTGAGAGGGAGTTGTCGCGCCCATCAATATGGTCGAGACATTGGGGTTCTTCAGGCACCAGGCCAGTGCAAGTTGAGCAGGGGTGCAACCTGTCTTTTCCGCGTATTTAACTAGATTTTCGACCACTTCGAACTCCCCTTTCCGCCTTCGCTCCTCGAGATCCTCTAGAAGCCACTCGTATCCTTCCTGCGTTGCTCTTGAGTCATCAGGAATTCCTCCTAGGTACTTGCCAGTTAGGAATCCTGACCTCAGTGGACTCCAAATGGTGGTTCCGATGTTGTACGGGTGGTTGAACAGTGGGAAATATTCGTTTTCGAACCTGTCTCTGTGCAGCATATTGTATTGCGGCTGCTCGAACTGAGGTGGCTCTAGACCCTCGCTTCTGGCTATCCAGAACGCCTCGGTAATCTGCTGTGCTGACCACTCGCTGGTTCCCCATGCGGTTGCCCTGCCGGAGCGCACCATTTGGGACATAGATCTAACAACCGTTGAGGTTGGCGTGTGTGGGTCCGGCCTATGACAGAAAAGAAGGTCCACGTAGTCCAGCTGTAGGCGAGAGAGCGAAGCATCTAGGCCTTCTCTGCAGTGCTTCATCGAAAGGCCGGACTCGTTAACCCCCGAGCCACCCCAGAACGTCTTGGTAGTGATTACTAAGTCAGAACGGCGCCATAAATCCGCATCCTCCTCCTGAAGCTGCTTAAGCGCTATTCCGAAAATCCTCTCAGCCTCCCCGTTGGGGTTGCCGTATGCCTCTGCGTGGTCGAAGCAGTTCACCCCAGAATCGCGAACCATCCTCATCAGTTCCTTAGCCGTCTTGACACCTTCGTCGCCGGACAATCTGTCCTTCACCCCGTATGTGGCCCAGAATCCGTATGAGAGGACAGAGACCTGAATTCCAGTATTTCCCATCATTCGATAGTACATGTTCTCGTGAGTCATATCCGACTTCGAACAGGCTTCCCTTTGAGAACCCTCTGAGGCAGTTCAATCATCCGAATTACCGTTCGAAATCCATCTTGAAACTTGTAAGAGGCATTTTCTTGATTCAGGTAATAATGGTCCAAAAAGCCACCAGTCATGAAACATTTCTGGCCAAATATCCAGCTTCACATCTACTCCATCTTCTGATGCCCGGTCATGCACTCTTCTACTGTCATCAAGCAGAATCTCCCTGTCTCCAACCAGAATTAGCATTCTTGGAAATCCTATGAAACTACCATTGACAGGAGAGATTTCTGGAATCGAGGCATCGATCTCTTCGGGGACATATCTTCTGGCGTGGTCTCTAGGGGCCTCTCTTGGAAACATAGGCTCTGCCTTTGCTCTAGTGGTGTATGACTCGGAGGAACATGTCAGGTCAGTCCAGGGGGAGAAAGTTATCGACGCATCTGGCATCCTACCGCCATTTTCGCGGATTCTCATCATTAGTGCCAGACTCAAACCTCCGCCAGCCGAGTCTCCAGCTAGAATCAACTCCGAACCTGGAAAGCTCCTTGAGATGCTACTCCAAGCTTTCCTTGCATCATCAAGACCTGCTGGATATGGGTGCTCTGGTGCCAATCTATACTCGATGCAATATATCGGCACCCCAGTGATAAATGCAAAGTTTGACAATCCCACTCGATGGGTGCTCTTCGAAGAACCCCAGCAATAGCCACCCCCATGCAAGTATACGATGACTCTTCCAGAGTCAACGTCCCCCTTTGGCCGGTACACAAAACCAGGAACCCCATCGAACTCCAACTTCTCACAAGTCGCCTTCAGAGTAGGGGATGACAGAATACCTGCAATCGATGAGATCGGGTGTATTATTCGGCGTATTGTCTTAGGCGACGGTCTAGTGATTCGATAAAGGAACTTGGTCGGTCTAAGAAATAGTCCAGAAACAAGTTTACTTCGAATGCTCATATCGACTCTCGATTAGCGCTCCCGGCTAGAAGATATGAATTATCAGGATTGATTACATCGTTCGATGCAATCCGATTAAAGGGATCATAATTCATCGTTCGCCCAGGAAAAACTCGGTGCTTCTGGTAGGTCTACTCCCTTATTTTCTGGACGGATGGCCAATCTCTCTGGACTAACGCCATATGCCTCTAAAGCCTCTTGGAGTTCTCTTTTTCGAGAAATCCTCGCCCCAATCATCGCTCCTCCACCCGCTAGTCCAACCAGAAGGAAGATTATTGCGATTATTCCACTAGGGCTCGAAATTACTGAGAAGAACCTGTTCTCGTACTCTGGCTCGACCCAAGTTGAAACAATCACATCCCATTCAATCTCGGTATCGTAACCACCTTCTGATATGACTGCCCTGATCTTCTGGACTGAATCGCCCTCATCGCAAACCTGAATCTGGAGATTGCTAGCCGGACTCTTGCAATTCAGTGGAAGTAACATGACCTCCCTCCCATTTTCGCTAGCATTCATTTCCAGGGAGTAGCCACTCATCGACCAGGAGATGGATGCATCGAGTGATGATTGGATTCCGGACAGAGAAATCCAAAATGACTCGTTCGAAGAGTCCCAATGCAACGGCAAAGTACCGTAGTTATGGGGTCCATCGTAGACTTCGCCATTGCTCAGGAAAACCGTCCCACTCGATTTTTCATGATTCGCTAGAACTAGGTCCAGCCTGTTAACAAACTCGTCTTTCTCCTCGTCGCAATCATCGTCAATTCCATTCCATTGTTCAATTGCACCGGGGAATATGCTTCCCACTAGATCATCACAGTCTTCGTACTCGTAGAAACCGTCATTGTCCCTGTCGTAGTCAGCAAAGACAGGACTCGATAGACCACGAGCGACCTCGGCCCCATCGTCTACCCCATCTTGATCCGAATCAGCAGAGTCGAACATCGTGCTGTAGTTGTGGTATTCGGAGTAGTCGGATAACCCGTCACCATCGGTATCTAGGTCATAGAAGTCTTCGTCTACAACTTCGTCGCAATCATTGTCTTTCCCATCAAGCTCCTCTGGCCTTTCTGGCGCTCTTTCGAAATCATCATCATCACAGTCCTGGAAGTGATACCAACCATCCAGGTCAGCATCTGGATCTGCAACTAGTGGATCGGACATCAGTTCGTTCAACTCTACTCCATCAGGCAACCCATCACCATCTGAGTCCCCGTTACCTGGGTCGGTAGAGAAGTGATGGAACTCGGAGTAGTCGGTAATGCCATCCCCATCGGAATCGATCCATAAGAAATCCTCATCACTTTCATCATCACAGTCATTGTCCATCCCATCAAGAATCTCCGGGACCCCCGGTGCAAAACTAGAGTCATTATCATCGCAATCTTCGAACCAATATGCTCCATCGCCATCAATGTCCAAATCGATAGCCAGTGGATTGCTCCCATACACCAAAACTTCCTGGTCATCTGGAATTCCATCGTCATCCGAATCCGCACTAGTTATGCTGGTGCCGTAGACATGGAACTCTTCCCAGTCAGTCAATCCGTCTCCGTCTTGGTCGGTTTCATTGTACCCCTCGTCATCCAATCCATCGCAATCGTCATCCTTTCCGTTTAGCAATTCCGGCATTCCTGAGTTAACACTTGCATCCTCATCGTCGCAGTCCTCGAAGTGATAGTATTCGTCTGAGTCGTTATCCGGATCAAATACTAGAGGATCTGATAATCCCAGCCATAAGTTGAGGACCTCAACATAGTCATTCAAACCATCACCATCGGAATCCGCCGAATTGGGGTTCGTGCCGTAAACCACCACCTCATCATAGTCATCCAAACCCTCGCCATCGGTGTCTGGAAGAACTGCATTGGTTCCATAGACAACAATTTCCTCGTAGTCGTCCAATAAATCCCCATCAGTGTCCGGATCCAACGGATCAGTCTTGTGATACTGGGTTTCGTTGTAATCGCTCAAACCGTCCCCATCGTCATCGTCGTCCAGGAAGTCGCAGTCCCCGTCGGAGTCGGTGTCCGATGGGGTCGAGGAGTTGTCCAGCGGGTCGGTTGAGCAACTTTGCTCTGATGTGTCGCTCCATCCATCGTTATCATCATCCTCATCATTGTAGTCTGGCCATCCATCGCCGTCAAAATCGGTCACATTTCCGACTCCGTGGAAGATTATCTCCCAAGAGTTTACAGTGCCCGAGTTTGATCCAGATACGGCATCTCTCACCTTCAATTTCCAAGTACCCTGTGAAGACTCATCCCAGTGCTGTACGGTGCCGAATCTCCAATTTGAGTAGTCTGCGTTGTTGTCAGTGTGCTCCTCTGCGAGCCAAGATTCGTGACCTCCTGGGGCCTGGAGTACTATCTCCAACTCGCCCCTAGCATCGTGGGTGATGTCTACAACCACATCAATGGATTCCAACTGCAAATCTATGGGTACTGATAGATTAAACTCTGTCCATGTCGAAGGGCCATTGTCAATCTCGAGATTGGGGGTATATGGTCCAAAGCTAGCATTGGACTCTTCTCCACTGCTACTCCAGTTAAGTGCCAGGGAAACTGCTGCACCTGCATCCACTGCCCCGAACCCGAACTTGTGGGAAACGTCGTGGCCCGCCCCGTTCAAATTCCACGATGAGTCACTCGCATCGTTCTTTCTAGAGGAATGAACTAGTATATTCTGGACGTCCCTCCAAGTCAGATCCGGATTTGCCTCAAGGACAAGGGCAATGACTCCAGAAACTAGTGGCGTTGCACTCGAGGTGCCTCCGAAGTCATGGGTCACATCCCCTCCGTCGTAACCGCCGTTTCCAGTGATGTCAGTTGTCGTGATACCCTCGTAGTCAGGCGTTCCTCCATTTGAGTGAGCTGTAACCAAAATGTTCGCACCGGGTTCTGAATACCAAGACTGCTCCCCGTAGTGAGTTATTGCTGCAACCCCAATTGAGTATCTCATATTGGAATAACCATCGTAGTTTGAATTGTCATCTGCATCAAGGCCGTTACCTGCAGCCCATGTGTATATGTTCCCAAGACCCGACCTTCCATTGTAAATCGAGTCTTCAATTGCTGCGATGGTAATCGGTCCCGGTCCATCGAGGATATTCCCGGAGTCAAATGGCCCCCAAGAGTTTGAGTAGATGTCTATCTCGCCATTGTGATAGCTCAACGCATCGGCAGCAGTTGAATCTGAAAAACCACAGGCTATCAGCCTATGTCCTGCAATACTGGCTCCAAAGGCAGCTCCAGTGACTCCAACCGAATTATTTCCAGCCCCAGCAGCTACTCCAGCAACTGCTGTGCCATGCCCATCCGAGGAATTTGGATCGGGATCCGGATCATCGCCACACCAGTCGTAAGAGTGCAATGAGATGTAGTTGTCAGTGAGATCTGGATGAGAATGCTCCACGCCGTCATCAATCACGCTGATTACCACTCCAGAACCATTGTACGAGTCCCAGACCTCCATAACATTCGCATCCTCTCCGACTTCTCCATTTGTTTGCCCCGAGTTGTTCAGGTGCCATTGATCGTCGAAGTAAGGATCATTGGGTGCGAATCTTGGAGAGAAAGACTTCTCTATCAATGGGGAGAAAGACTCGATCTCACCTTTCTCGATTGACTTAGTGAGAATTTCGATCGCATTTCTGGAATCGTCGAAAGTCCAGATATACGATCCCTTGAGGAGTGTTACTGACTCGCTCCCATCAGGTTGTGCCTCAGTTTTTCGGTGATCCTCCAGCGCTACTCCTGTAACGACTAGCCAAGAATTAACCCCGGCAAGAGAATCAGAGTCATACAAGCTCATGTCAGAAACCCTTTCGAAGGCAATCTGCACAGTTCTGGAATAGGATTGCATTACGTCTTTGACAATGATTGGCCCCCTCCCATCATCTTCCACCTCTGCCAATGCCTGACCAAATGGTGCGAAAACCAGAATCACAATTATCAATGCCGCGACTCTCATATCCCGTCTCGGTAATCTGGAGAATATAGCCGTTCGGTATCATTGCTAATTGACTATCAGGGTTACAATATGGGCAAGTGAACCTTTCGTCGAACAAAATCGGCTAGAATTCCAACAACACGTTTTCTCAGAGGTCAACTACTTACTCTTCTCTGAATTCAGATATCGCAGTGTGAACTTCCTCGTCAGTCATCATTCTTCTCTTACTCTTGGCGACCTCGAACATATGCGCAACCAGTTCGTCTTCGGCCGCATATCCGTTCCTCTCCAACCAGTGAATAACATTGGAACGCCCGCTCATGTGACCTATCCTAATGACCTGCTTAAGGCCAAAATCACCAGCAGGAACTCCAGAGTAGACTCGATCAGCAAGCCAGTTGTCCCCCTTGTTCATTGCCTTGATTACGGCCGATGCGTGAACCCCGGTTCCAGTCTCGAAAGCGTCTTCCCCGAATACCGGATAGTTGTGGGGCAAAGCGACTTCAACATATTCGTGCGCCTTCTGTGTGTACTGGTTCAGCATCGTAAGATCATTCTTGATCACTCCCATCAGACTCAGATTTACCAGTGTCTGGTCCAAGGGGGCGTTCCCTGCCCTTTCTCCAACCCCAAGGGCTGTACCATGGATCACATCAGCACCTGCTTCGTAAGCAGCCAGATTGTTAGCAACTCCGAGGCCCCTGTCCTGATGCCCGTGCCAGTTAACCTCGATCTCTCTCCTTTTCACCCCTGAGTCTGGAATCACTTCATCCTGGATGAATCCCAGAAGCTTTCTGACCCCATTAGGGGTAACATGGCCGCAGGTGTCGCAAATGCAAATCCTATCTGCACCTAATTCGATGGCCCTCGAGTACACCTCCTTGATTTCCTCGGGCTTGCTCCTTGTTGTGTCCTCGGTGACGAACATCACCGGGATGTCGTTATCAACTGCGAAGGTGACTGCCTTCTCAGCCGTGGAGATGATCCTGTCCATCGTCCATCCCTCGGCAAACTGCCTAATCGGGCTCGTACCCAGAAAGGCACTAGCCTGGATCTGCCTCTCGTGCTTGGCTTGTAACTCAACTAGTGGCTCAATATCAGAGACCACAGTCCTAACTGCACATCCCGGTCTAAGTGAGTAGCCCCTTTCCCCCATGTGCCCCAGCATTGCATCAATGTGGTCGACATGGAAAGGCCCCGCCCCCGGAAGGCCCAGATCTACCTTCTGAATTCCAAGACTCTCCATGTAGTCAATCAATTCTATCTTCTGTTCAATGGATGGGTTTCTGGCGCTCGGACTCTGTAACCCGTCTCTGAGGGTTTCATCGTCAAACCATAACTCATGCGGGTGATTCGACTCGTCTCTATCAATGGAGTAGTCAATAGAATTCCAGTCATAGATTAGGTCATGCTCTTCCACTGTCCCACCACTGGCCCCCCATGGTACGCTCGGTGTTTGAAGCCATCGGGAACTAAGTGAGCATTTTGAGCTCAGTCCTTCCAATGAAAGCCAAGGAAATTATTGCCCCAACCCCGGTTCCAAAATCTCCAAAACTGCCTGCAACCAGGACGACGAACATTAGTGCAAGATACAGCATCGAAACAAAGAATGAATTTGCTGCACTGGGAATTCTTCCCGTCTCGTCCGGAATTTCCGAAATGTCGATTCTCCATACTGTAGATGCATACCAGACACTTAGGCCAATAATCGTCCATCTGAGGACATGGTAAAATCGCTCGTTTACTTCAATTTCTCCAAATGATACAGGTGCAAATAATGGTAGTAGGACTAGCATTATTGAGTAAACCTTCATCTCGATAATTGTTCGCTCGGCCCCTTTCACATTTGGCAACATTGGAACACCAACCTTGGCGTATTCTTCTGATCTGTATAGGGCTAGAGCCCAGAAGTGAGGGGGCGTCCATAGGAAAATTAGAATGAACATGAACCAAGGTATTGAACTCCCAAGATCGAATAGAGACTCAATTGATGCCTCCAGGGAGGTACTGGAAATTGAGAGGCCTTCCACGCTAGCCGCCCATCCAATTACCGGCGGCGTTGATCCCGCAATCCCTCCGATTACTATGTTCTGAGGAGTACTCCTCTTTAGCCACATGCTGTAAATTAGGACATAGAAAAGAATACTGAATGCCGACCAGAAGGCAGCAACCTCATTTGACATGAAATAGAACCAAGTTACGCCCAATGCGGAAATCGAGATCCCGAAAAACAGAGCAGATACGGCACTTACCTTTCCCGATGGTATTGCCCTGTTTTCTGTTCGCCTCATCTTTGGGTCGATATCTCTATCGTACCACATATTGATTGCGTTAGCCCCTCCTGCTGTGAGATAACCGCCAATAAGAACAACTAGCATTGTCTCAGCAGAACTCATCGAGAGGACCCCCTCTAGCGAGTCATGAACAATCACTGCACATATTGCCGTAATCTGTAGTAGAACAACCACTCTAGGCTTAGTCAACGAGAAGTAGTCTGCCATCGTTGAATAGATCATTCTACATCCTCCGCGGATATGACGCATCCAATCCAAGCCGTGACCATTGCGAGGAAGGTCAGAGAAGCCAGCATAAGATGGACCAATGAAAGCAATTCAAAGAACCCTTCTTCCATGTCCCAGGAAATAACGTAAATCGCACCAACTGAAGCATTGGTGAAGAAGAGCCCAGTGGAGGCCCAAACCCAATTCCTCAGAATATGGTTTGAAAACCCTTCATCCTCCTTCCAGATGAGGTAAGAGGACGAACCCATTGCAATCAGCATCACGCCAACTAGCCATCTATGGATAATCTGTGACTGCTTCACTATGTCTTCCACAGGATCAATCAGATTACCGCCGCAAAGAGGCCATGAATCAGGCATGCCATCCACCCCGCACCCCAGATTAGCACCAGGGGTTGTCGACACAAAAGTTCCAGAGAAAATTGAGATGAATGCTCCAACCGTCAACCAACCAACCCTGTTCCTCCATCTTTTTGAGATTCCATGCCGGACATCTAACCACCCAGGGAGCTCCCCCTCGGCCCTTGTTATGGTCAACCATAGCCAAAACATGCTGATTGTGAATGCCAATGCAGAGCTTAGATGAAGTGCAACGCTCCAGTGTAAGTTGTCCATCTCAACTGTCAGCCAGCCAATTGCTCCTTGCCAGATGATTAGGGCAACCGTCAAAGTAGAAGCAAATCTGATTTCCTTCCCCGGGTCTTCATTTCTCCTTATCAAATACCAGTTCAGAAGAACCAGTGGACCTAGAAATGCCCCAGCAAGGAATCTGTGAGACCATTCTGTGAAGATCTGGAAAGTCGAGTATCGATGTCCAGAACCCCTTGAATCAACCTCATCTGGATTCTCATCCCACCATGCCTCTTGCTCCGCCTCAGAGATATCGAAACCTAATGTTCCGAAACACAATGGCCAATCAGGGCAAGACTCGCCGGCATCGTAGATCCGAATCAGACCTCCTAAGCCGATTACTACAATTGTCAGTCCCAACAGCCACGCTGTCAGACTCTTCGAAACCTTCCAGTTAGTCAAATGCTATCGCTCCCTGTAAGGGGCCACATCGCTTCACTCTTCGTGCGGGTCGATGTCGATTGGAATCTTGTTCTGCTCATACTCCAGCGTAGCGATCTTCATCGGGTCAAGCACTACCTTCTCCTTGGCGTCATCGACACCATAGAGCTGGATCAACTCGCCGCTGTACTTCTCGCGCAACTCGTCCTCAGTCACGAAGAGCGGTGCTCCCATGCTAATCTGAAGCGCTCTGGCACCAATTATTCTGGCCTTTTCGAAGCGTGTGTGGGCTCTTACTGGCTCAACCATCGGGGCGGTCGACCGGAGCCCCCCAAATAAGGTCTATGACTCAATTTCTAGATTCATTTGGCGGCTATGGGGACTCAACCATCATGGCCACGGCGTTCCCTCCACCCAGACAAACGGTCACAATGCCCCTTTTCCCACCGGTTCTGCTCAGTGCATTGACCATGGTCATCAGGCATCTAGTTCCCGTTGCACCCAGGGGGTGTCCGACTGCTATCGCCCCACCGTGGGGGTTGAAGGAACCGTCCGGAATGCCCAGTGACTTCCTGATGGCACAAGACGCGGAGGCGAATGCCTCGTTATGCTCCAATATGTCTATCTCATCGATTGACCTTCCCGATTTTTCTAGCAACTTATTCACAGCTGGAATCGGAGCCGACATCACCCTACTTGACTCGACTCCCGAGGTGGCATATTCTTCGATCCTAGCCAATACCGTCAACCCAAGCTCCTCTGCAGCTTCCTCAGAAGCAATCAGTACAGCAGAGGCGCCATCAGATACTTGGCTAGCATTTCCTGCTGTCACCTGTCCTTCCTTGGAGAAGACAGCCCTTAGTCCTGAGAGCGTGTCTTCGTTAGTCTCCGGGCGGATACCCTCGTCCCTAACTAGTGAGCCAACTGGAAAGACCTCCTTGTCCAACCACCCCTCGTCCCAGGCTTTGTTGGCAAGAGTATGCGAGCGAACAGAGAACTTGTCCGAATCCTCCCTGCTAATGCCATGCTCCTCAGCAACCGTCTCGCCTGTATTTCCCATCGACTCGCCCGAGAACGCATCCTTCAATCCGTCCTCCATCATTACTGACTCAAGAGAGGAAAATGAGACATCCTCGCCTTTCTTCACGTCCCTAGCCAAGTAAGGAGCGTTGCTCATCGACTCCATCCCACCGGCAACCACAACTCTGGATACCCCGGCTCTGATCTCTGTTGCAGCGATCATCGCAGCCTTCAGGCTTGATCCGCAGACTTTGTTGATTGTTGTGCAGGGCGTGGTGACCGGCATACCCGCGCCAATCGCGACCTGGCGCGCAGGAGCCTGCCCACAACCTGCTTGGAGAACCTGTCCCATG
>MPLT02185052.1_pt1 | contig 13014 bp, 10 predicted proteins | sample 1617391 | NCBI WGS metagenome assembly MPLT02 (sample SAMN05944800, study PRJNA350692) | marine metagenome | biome: marine; feature: ODZ; material: water; isolation source: 70 m water sample filtered on 0.2 um supor filter | place: Pacific Ocean | collected 2012-04-08 | depth 70m m
CCCCATTCTTCCGGTGGGTTCATTCGGTATGGTGCGACCGCACATACGAGGGAGCAGGAGGGTCGCTGACAGTGTTAGACACTGAGGAAAGTCCCCTCTCCGCGATGCAGGCGTCTCGTCACAAGGCGAGGGTCCGGGAGGGCCGGCTCTGCAGCAGAAACGAACCATGCCAGGGGTACGATGAACCCGAAAGGGAGAGGTTTCCTGAGCGTGGCTGGAACGGGCAACCACGCCGGAGCAAGTCCAAGCAGGTCCGCAGGGCATCGACAGGACCGGGTAGGATGCATAGTTGAATGCGACCAGCCGAAAGGTGAACAGAAAGGGGCTTACTCCCTGCACCCTCGCCAAACTATCCTAGTCGAAGACAACTGCGTCAACCGGTGAAGCATCGGCGATTGACCCGCTCTCCCCGTAGTCTTGCCAAGTCCCTATCTTGCCCCGCAGGGCGTGAGAGAGTTCGTGGTATGCCACGATGAGGCTTGGCAGGAGGATGGAGCTAGTGAGGAGTGCCAGGACTAGCAGGAGCATCATCAGCACGAAGAAGTTCTGTAGCCCGGGAATTGCGACGAATAGGCCCGCGGCTAGACCGGTGCATGTCGTTGCGGTTGTCTCGAAAATGGTCCTCCCAGTCCTGGAAACTGACTTCTGAATCCCAGCTGGGGTCTCTCGCTCGTCCTTGATTCGATCTATTATGTGGATGGAGTCGTCGACTCCTATACCGAATACCAACGTCCCAATCATCGCCGTGAACACGTTGACGTTGACCTTGTAGAACCACATTAGCAGCGGCTGCCATAGAACGACGACGCCTACCGCTGTCATCGTGAAAATGGCGAGTCTTGCGGACCTGAACAGGAACGCCATGACTAGAAGCAGTATGAGCATGGTTGCTATTGTGGTCTTTGATTGGGCCTGGTGTATTCCATCATTGATGTCCAGTGATACTGGGAGCCCCCCCGTGAGTAGCGAGTTTGAGACCTCGTCCATTTCTTCGTCGAGATAGGGAGTATGGCCGAGTGCGTTGCACGACAGGGGGGAAGAGCAGCCGCCCTCGTCCAGATGCCCGTCGATTGTCTCCCTGAGTCCCCCTGCCACTGCCAAATTGATGTATGGCTGGTTTACGTATACCAACGTCTTTGTCTCCCCTTCTCCATCATCGGAGTTCATCAGCATGGACCTGACCTCAGGGCTTAGTGTATCGAAGGCGATGTTGACCATGTCCTCCCTACTGCTAACAGAGTATGGCCAGCATTCCGGCCTTAGCGGATTGGCTGATTCGTCCCAGCATTCATCGTGAATCAATTCCCATAGGCTCTGGTCATATACCTCCAGACTACCTATCTCGACGTCCACGTGTACTGCCTTGAGGATATTGACGAGGCTGATTGTCGTGGTATTCGCAACGTTATCGATCTTCATTTCCTGCATATGCTCGATTGCATCCAGGATAGGCAGGTCCCGAATTGGAGCAGTTTCGTTCTGGCGGCCCCTCTCGGTGGCATCTACGATGAACATGTTTGTCTGTCCACCCTCGAAAACTATGCTGTACTCCCTCAGTGCCTCATATGACTCTAGACCGGGGGGGACTTCGTCCGATGACCCGGTAATGTCTTTGCCCAGCTGTTCCTTGAACATCATGCCGCCCCATATTGTCGCTGCGAAAGAAACCAGAATGACAAGAAGCGTGGCTTTCAGTGGGACCTTTCCGACCGCATCCCAGAAGTCATCGAGAAGGGAGAATGTCAGGGTTGTCGATAGTGTGAATCCCAGGATTAGGGAGCCATCACGGGTGAGATCGGTGAAGATAACCAGTGAACCAGTGAAAATGGCTGTGGAAACGACGTAGAATAGTAGACTGTTAATCCCCAGAATGGTACCGAAAACGTCAGATGTGTCTATTGCAGAGTCACGCTCCCTCCTAGGTGAGGATTTCGCTTCTATGGCCTTCTCTTCCTCGATCCTCTTCCTTCTGGAAGAGTCCACGACGCTGGTTCTTAACAGATTTCTTGAGTCGCCCTTCCTATATCTGAGCAGTTCGATCCAGGCGGGCACCATTAGCATGGAGATCACGAAGGTGGTCGAGATGCCAATTAGGAGAGTCTTGCCCACCGTCCTCATGGGCTCAATGGGGACTAGGCTGTGCCACATCAGAACGCTGAATCCTACTATGGTTGTCAGGGCGGACAAGAAGATGGCGTTTCCCGTGGTCATAGCGGCCCTGACATTGGCAGTGAGGCTGATTTCGGGATCGAATGGGTCGGGTTGAATGACCTGTTCTCCGTCACGTCTCGAAGCCCATGCCTCCTCCTCCATCTTTTTCAGAATCTCTACCCTGTTCTCCTCTATCCTGTTAGTCAGATGGAGGGAATAGTCCACGCCAAGTCCTACCAGTATTGGCCCGGCTGAAATTATCATCGGAGTCAGCATGATGTCGAATAGGACCGTTGAGCCGAATGTAACTGCGAGGCTCATCGCGATAGGCGTGCCGCAGATGATCAGAACCTTCCAGCTGCGGTGTAGGATGAACATTGTGAGACCCACGAGGCCGAGGCTGATTGGCAGCATCGTGTAGCGTAACTCCTCGTATATCGAATCGGAAACGTCATGCAGAACGGGGGTTAGTCCGGTTACGGTGACTGCACTCCTTGGCGGAATTGTGTCCAAGCGCTCCGGGTCCATGGTCCACGTTCTGTCCCAAGTCCTGGTGCACAGATCGCAATTTGGCTGATTCGTCCCAGCATTCACCTTCCTTGCTGAGTCGGATGATAGTAGTGCCTTAACGTAGGCAATGAATGCCTTGTGGTCTCTGATTTCTTCACCGGTCTTGAGATCGGTCCTTGGGGTGATATCCGTATTGGTCATATCGAAGGAAATTCCCATAATTACGACGCCAGTGTCCCATATCCCGTCGTTATTGGTGTCCATGACGAAGTTCGACAGTAGCTCTCCCGAGTTATCCACATAACCGTCAATCCTCTCCTGGGCACCGTCACCCTGTGGAATTGAGTAACCCTCGTTTGGGTTCTGGCTCGCAACCGCACAGCTTCCGTCTGAACCCGGAAGGCCGTACTTTTCGACTGCGCAAGAGAACCTATAGTTCGTCGAGTTTGCCTCTTTGATTATCTGAGCTGGAGAGAGGATCCAGACAACTCCATCACATCCAGTCATCGGACTATTGCAAGCATGTGATCCGCGATCTTCCTTGTTGTAGTCCAAGCCCTTGCCGTATCCACTTTCACCTGCATTGTTATCATCACCTTCTATCCATGAAATCTGATTCAGAATAGACGCATCAGTGATGTTGTCCACTCCATGGTCTGCTCCCACTGCGGCATTGTCAGTCTGGACATAAAGGATCACGATATCGGTTGACCATTGAGTTCGAACCTCATTGAGTAGCGCCGTTGAGTTGGCTCCATCGGGCAGGTATATCTCAACGTCACCGTTGATCTGGTGCTCGAAGTCCTCTGCTCTCCAGCCAATTAGCGCCGAAGCTAGTAGGAGGGTCACTATCAGGTACGCCGGACTCCTAAGTATGGCGCTATACGTCAGTTCAGCTGTCCTTTGCGCCATCATGTGGGATGTGTCTGAGACATCGCTCACCAATTGTCCAGCGGTGTCTAGGAAACCTCCGATCGGACTTTCCCTAGCATCTTGGCCTAACTTCGTGAGATAGTTCGAAATTGGGCTAATCCTCTCGAAGAACCATGACCAGAATACTAGTTCTTCGTCCTGCTGGGGAGGCCCATCTCTCGAAGTCACGTTCACGTTCCCGTACCCAAGCCAAATGAAGCGTTCGCATAACTGCCAACAGAATTTGCCGATTAAGAGGTGAGAATTAGATTACCGTTGTCCGATGACCTCAAGGGCGAATAGTAGTTGCGACGATACATGGACTTGGTCACCGGGGGTGCCGGTTTCATTGGTTCCCACCTAGTCGATGCTCTGGTCGAACAGGGCAAGGAGGTCCGAGTAATAGACAACTTCAGCAGTGGGAGGGAGGAGTTCCTTTCCCATCACGAAGGGAGCGGTTCGGTAGAGGTCTGCAAAGGGGACCTTCTGGACAGAGGTGCTGTGATAGAAGCAATGGAGGGGATCGAGACCGTTCACCACCTAGCAGCAAATCCTGACATCAGACTAGGAACAGAGGTCACGGACACTGATCTGAGGCAGGGGACCATGGCGACATACAATGTCCTCGAGGCGATGAGGGTCTCAGAGGTAGGCAGAATCTCATTTGCTTCATCTTCCGCGGTTTACGGTGAGGCCGGGGTGATGCCGACTCCGGAGGACTATGGGCCAGTAATGCCAATTTCTCTCTACGGCGCTTCAAAACTAGCTAGCGAGGCGCTAATTACTGCATGGGCTGGGACATTTGGAGCACAGGGGTTCATCCACAGATTTGCAAATATCGTCGGGCCAAGGGGAACTCACGGGGTAATCTTTGATTTCATTCACAAGCTAAAGATGGACCCGGGGAGGCTAGAGGTTTTGGGCGATGGGAACCAAGAGAAGTCGTACATGTCGGCTCATGACTGCGTGCATTCAATGCTACACGTAATTGGCCTGGGGGAAGAGGGTACAGCCCTAAACAACCTAGGCACCGGAGATACGTGCTCTGTTTCCAGGATTGCCGAGATTGTGATTGAGGAAAGCGGGCTAGAGGGGGTTTCAATAGATTATACCGGAGGAAAGAGGGGATGGGCGGGAGATGTTCCCAAGACCTATCTGGATGTGAGCAAATTACTTGGGACCGGTTTCGAGCCTACCGCCATGTCTGAGCAGGCAGTAAGAGATACTGCCAGAGTTCTTATTTCCGAAATCGGCCTGTGATTCAAACATGTGACAAAGGGCCAAGCTAGGCCACATTCATGGTCCGGATTCATAACTGTCGGTCCGAGGGTCGGCGCATGAGTAAGCGCTGGTACCAAGAAAACAAGCGCGACCCATGGAGAAGGGATGCGAAGGCCAAGGGCTATAGGGCTCGCTCGGCTTACAAATTGAAGCAGATACAGGAAAAGTTTGGCATACTCCGGAGGGGCGATGCTGTTCTTGACATCGGATGCCACCCTGGAGGATGGACCCAGGTGGCTGCCGAGGAGGTCGGGGAAAGTGGAACGGTGATAGGGGTCGATCTGCTGGCGACCTCGCCGATTGAAGGTGCAATCGTAATGGTAGGGGACATCACAGAGGAAGGGACGATAGAGGAAATTGTTAGCCATTTGGGGAAGCGGAAACTGAATGCGGTAATTAGCGACATTTCTCCTAGGCTCACTGGGAGATATGACACCGATCAGGCGATCTCGCTGGAACTCTCCACCATGGCCCTAGATGTAGCTGCGGACCTACTCTCCCCTGGGGGGTGCTTCGTCACCAAGGTCTTCCAGGGGGCGGGCATCGAGGGACTTGTTAATGCTGCAAAGATTCGTTTCGCGGCAGTTGGCAGATATTCCCCCACAGCAAGCAGAACTGCTTCCTCTGAGACATATCTGATATGCCAAAGAAGGCTCCAAAGGACGAAGGGGGAGGGGACTGCAATGGAACACGTACAGAAGCACCTAGCTTCGATCGGCATCGTAGTTGATGAGCAGGATGAGGGGAGACTGGACACAAAGGTCGGTTTCAGAAAGGTACCGAAGCGAGAGTAGTTACTCCGAGTCCCTATCATATGGCACGATATTCTGCCACTCCGAGGCATCCGATCTCGATACAATAGCATGTACCCAGTCATCTTCTGAGCAATTGAATACCTCATGTGGGAGACCTGGTTCAATGTAGAACATGTCACCAGCGTTATGCACTACGGACTTCCTGCATCCCTTCCCGTACTCATGCCTGACGCTCCCCTTGAGGAGGTATATCATCACGTCAAAACCTACGTGGATGTGAGCCTTTGCGATTCCGCCCGGGGGTATGTATGCCCTATTCATTGACAGGCCCGTGGAAGGGGTGTTCTTTCCCGAAAGCCCGGCCCCGTACTCTATGTTGTTCCAGCCTCTGACCTTCTCCACTTCTCTAAGACTCCAAATGCCACCCTCGTCAGTTACAAAATCGGAAAGATCTGATTGGGCCCCGGATAGCGTCAATTCCTCTTCAACCATGGACACGTTGACTGGTTCTATCATTTCAAATTTCAGCAGAATTATGCCAGTTTGAGCATTTGATTGAGAAGAAAGGGCACAATCAACGCTAAAAAGGAACCCTAGTACGCCAGCAAGTCGATGGCCGGAGCAAGTGGAAGGGCAACTGTGTGTGCGTCCTCAGGGACGCCTCTGGTGGATAGCGAGAGCACCTCATTCCCATGCCCTGGTTGTTCCGCCCCAATAGGCAGGAGCCAGAGGTGCAGAGTTCAGTCAGTGAAGTACATCTGCCCACATTGCAGGTTCGAGGGTCCATGAGGTGATTCAATGGGGCATGTCGTTGTGAAATACAAGGTAACACTAGACCAACCAGATGATGGTGGTCCAAACTACGAGGGGATTGCGAAGGCAATCTCTGAGTTCGAGGAGGTCCAGGAAGTGGAGATCAAGCCCCTAGCTTTCGGGATGATGTACATCGAGGTCCAAGCGGTCCTCGGAGAAGGGGAGGGGATCGTAGATGGATTTGAGGACAAGGTAAGAGCCGTGGACGAACTCGTTGGCCAAATAGAAGCCTTGGAGATGGGTCGACTCTGATTAGTAATGGTCCAGAGGAGATCGCATAATCTCCCGCATCATGACTGTCGCATAGGCGCCAGCTGGCAATGTGAATCTGAGGCGTAGAGATGCCCCCTCTGGATGCCATCTATCCCCTTCCATTGGGCCCTCCTCCCACCTCTGAGATAGGGCGTCCGCTTCTGGGGCCTGCTCGACGGTGATGTCCCTGAATGGCACGGACAGTGCCCTCCTAGTCCCAGAAGTAGTTAGCCTAGGGATCTGGTTGACTACCCAATCCACCCCCTCCAGACCTGCTTGACGGATACCTGCAGCCTCATGATCGCCCGGTCCGCCTTCCGCGAGGGAAGAGTCCCTGCCCGGAAGGGTACCAGTCACTACTAGCCTTCCAAGTTTGCAATTCCGGCGGCATCGCTCTAGATTTGTTGGGCTGACATAAGCCATCTTGCCGACATCTATCCTTCCGTTAGCCATCAGAGGGGCCACTAGATCGCCCTCCTCTGGCTCAATCAGGGAAAGTCCGGAGCCTATTCTCTCGGAGAGGGAGTGGTTGAACGCTAATGATTGGATAGAATGGACCATCAGGAGCTGGAGTGAGTTTGGCAGAGTCTTGAATGCACCAACATAATCGCCCGGCTTCTTAACCAAGTGCTGCAACATTGATGACTCGTACCCAAGCCTCTCTGGTGCCAATTCCAGAGATTTCTCCGGATCCCCGTCCTCCCTCCATGATGATCGGAATGCCTCGGCTTCGTCTCCCTCCCTAGAACCAGCCATCCCAACGTACAGATCGACTGCTCGCTCAAAGTCCCCACCTATCACGGCCGAGCCCACCTGTGGAGTAACTGGACGGGTGGAGCCGAACCTCTGTGGGCCAATCCAATTTGGGAATGCGTCTGATCCCATGGACTTGGCCAGACCGTCTCTAATTTGGTGGACCCTGCTCATTGCCTCTTTGGCATCTATTGGATTGCCCGATTTATCACAACATCCCCTAACGGTGATGGTGAATCTGTTCCCATCATGATCCCCCATTGCAACCTTCTGGTGAGTCCTCCCCAGTACCTCTATCGTACTGTCTGGAATCTCGACTGATTCGACTTTTCTTCTTGGGGCATCAATCACAAGGATCTGTGTGGTTATGGCTCGCTTGTCCTTCAACCCAGAGCTGAATATCCTGTTCTTGTTGATCCCACAGGCCCTAGCGAGCCTCCTAAGGTACCTATTAGTCTCCCAGTTTGTCATTGTCACCCTGGCTACTGTGAATCTTCCCTTGTCATCCAGAGCTGGGATCTTGGATGACTCCTCGACTCGGAAGTCCTCCACCCTAGTCTTCAGTAGTCCCCCGATACCCTCTGCAGGGACCATCCACGTAGATAGTCCCAGGTAGTCCTCGATTTCGCTCCCTCTCAGGGAATCACCTCCTCAAAGCTTGATGCTGGAGAATTCCTTTGTGATCTCGGAGCATATGTCTTTGAGAATCTTATCTGCCTTCTTTCCTTTGACTGTGCGAACGTACAGTTCCGGGTCATCGAGGTCGGGGTGGTTCTGGAAGTAGTTTGCATACTCGACGTCGTCCCTGCCATTAAGACGGGAGCGGAACATCTGGAGCGCCGTGTGATTCCCGTCGATGACTCTGATTCGCAGTTCTCGACCCTCGTTCTTCAATACTTTGACTGGCATAGGACGAACGCTCGACATGAGTGGCCCTTTTGAGGCCTTGCATGTCAAAGCCGTGCGAAACCAACCACAAACTTCCCCTAAGTTTTACATCGGGAGGTTTTGGGGGTGACGATGTCAGGCATGGAAGCCATGACAAAACGCGTGGCTGAATCATTCGAGAGGATGTCTTTTACAATCCTACTTACGAGCCTCCTATTGACCGGTTTCCTAGCATATTTCCTAGTTGGGAGCCTTGCTTTCACCACCGATCTCTCTTCGTTCGCCCCTGAGACAGATGCGGACGATGCACAGGAAAGGATCGAGGGGGCCATTGGCACTTCTCCGCATCTGATATATGTCAATGTTAGACCAGCGGTTAGCGAGGACCAAGTCGCTAACGTTCTAGAGATGCAGGCCCTACAACAACTGGCCAAAGACCACTCGATGATTCAATCGTATTCCGACGAGAACGGCTTTTTCATAGACTCCCAGATAAATGCCGCAGAAGTACTTGAGAGGTTCTTGGAGCAGAGGAACCACACGGGGGATCTCTCAGAATTCAACGATTGGAAGGAGATGTTGGACGCAGTTCTAGAGGATGAGGAGTGTGGAGATGCAATTGGGAGTGACGAGAGATCGATTGCTACTGCAGCCTTCGCATCTTCTGCCTTGCTCAACAAGGATCTGGATTACTCGCCCGTTTGTGATTGGCTGGAGAGTGGGGAAGGGAATCCAACCCCCACTGCAAGCAGTACCTTATGGCTCATAGAAATTAGTGGGGAGATAGAGAGCGATGACCGCCAGAGGCATGCAAATCAGATCAGGACGATGCTAGGCGGAGAGTCGATACTTGAGTACGGGGTAATCTCGGACGACCTGATCAGCAACGACATAAATGAGTCTACTCTAGATAACCTAGTTTGGCTTATTTTCCTCGCAGTGATTGTCGTGGTCTTGCTACTCGCGCTCACGTTCCGTTCGGCGACAATGGTCGTTGCCCCCCTGGTCGCACTACTGGCTTCCCTAGTCTGGACCTATGGTGCGATTTCTCTGATGGGAATGCGTTTCTCCATCCTAGAGATAGCAGTTGCGCCGGTTGTGCTTGGACTTGGGATAGATTACTCCATCCATCTCCAGAGGGCTTACGAACGTGCAAAGGAAGACTCTAGCAGCTCGGCTGAGGCTTGGGCGAAGGCTTTGATGGAGTTGCGAGTAGCCCTCTCGTTAGCAGTAATTACCACTGTATTCGCCTTCCTTGCCAATTCCCTATCCCCACTCCCTCCCCTCAGGACATTCGGAGCAACTTTGGCACTGGGGGTCGTCTGTGCTTTCCTGGCAAGCACGGTTACCGTGGGTGCGATGCACGTTTTCGTTGAGAGGACGATGGGAGCAACCCGAAGCAGGGGGCTTGAATTGGGGAGGCTGGCCGAGAAGGGTGCAGACTTCCAGAGGGGGAATGCTCCCCTTGTACTTCTTTCTGTGGCAATTATCACTGCAGCTTCCGTAGTGGTGGCAATGCAGGGACTAGATACGAGTTTCGAGTTGACGGACTTCCTCTCCGAGGACGAGATGGAGATTATGGAGATAAGGGAAGATCTCTACCAGTCCTACGAAGTAAACGCCCTGAAGTCCGTCTACATTCTTGTTGAGCCTGGAGAGGGAGAGGCGTCATTCGACAGCGAAGAGGCCCTAATCGAGGCACTGGGTGACTTGGAGGACGCTCTCGCCAGGATGGAGGGGGCGGTTGTAACTAAGGCGCCTGGAACGAGCAACGAATGGGCGTCTTACGACAGCATCTACAGAATTGTGGCCGATGCGATAGAGCAGGATTCTGAATTCGGTTCTGAGCACAACCTAGAGGTGTTCGGTGACGACCTAGCTCCAAGCGAGAGTTTCGTGGAGGGGGACCTCGCAGCAGCCCTATACTCGCTCCTATCGAATGACACCATTGGCGACCAACTCAGAGGTACGACATGGGCAGAGAGGACTGGGGAGCACGTGGGTTTGACCGAAGACGGCTCTGAGATAAGGTTCCTAAGAATCAGGGTAGATGTCGAAGCGCAGAGCAGTGCAATGGTCGAGCAGATTTCAGGCGACATGAAGGAGGAGTCGTTCATTGTCTCTTCCGATACTGGTGGGAGGGCATATCCGGTAGGTGACCTGATGACCCTGTCCAACCTCCTTTCTGGACTAATCTCATCCATCGTCAGTTCTACAGCAATCAGCCTCACCGTTTCCCTACTGGTGTTGGCGTCGCTAACTAGGAGGGTCGGACAATCCCTCCTGGTTATCCTCCCAGTAGGTCTTGCAGGTTCTTGGGTAGTGGGTTCTATGGCTGTACTCGGGATAAACTGGAACGTCCTAACAATAATGATCACGGCACTAACTATTGGGCTCGGGATAGACTACTCGATCCACGTATGGAGGAGATTCGAGTCGAATAGGGCATCAGGGATGGCGATATGGCCGGCAATGAGGGAGATGTACGCAAATACAGGTTCTGCCCTACTCATGTCAGCAGGGACCACTATCTGCGGTTTCATGGTCCTCCTCCTCTCTCCGATTCCGGTGATTAGGGACTTTGGCGTGGTTAGCTCAATTTCCGTAGCATTCTCACTCATCCTTGCTCTTCTGGTTCTACCAGGGCTGCTAGCAGCCGAAGTCAGGACCAATGGTAACGGAACAAACTAGGATATTTCGACTAGTTCTTCCATGTCTAGATTCTGCTCCCTCGCTAGTAGAAGCATGGCCACCTCCAGAGAAACAGGGCCCAGGGCCCTCCTCTTCCTCTGCGCCCTACGAATTACCTCTCTCCTCTCCAACCCTGACATCGAAGCTATCATAGAGGCCAACTTGCCCTTCGATTCCTCTTCTGAAGGAGGTCGATCATCGGATTCGGCGGGAGCCGAGGCATGGGAGGGTACAGCTACCCTTTCATGCGGCACCGGGGGTGGTTCAGGGATTTCGCCGACTCTGGACAAAAACGGCCTCCACCCGAGTTCCGGTGTGTGCTGGAACGACGTGGTACATGGGGAGAGGGAATCTGACTCTCCGACCAACCACCCAGAATCATGCAGCCTATCCACGAGAGATTGGGCAACCTCTGGAGAGAACCATTGCATATCCAATGACCACATGCGTGCAAGGTCCCTCGAGCTAATTGCCCCCTCGTCCGCTCCGCTGAAAGAAGAGCAGAGTAACTTGGAAATCTCTATTTCTACGTCTGAAGGCATGTTTCAGGGCCTGCTAGCGGCATGCGTGCTTCATAGTTGCCCTGAACAATTTCGCGCTTGGTTGAAGTGTGGTGCCTCTATCCGCGTGCGATTTTCTATGCCTAGGGAGTACATTGCACGCGACCCGAGGACGGGAAAAAGAATCGGAGTTGCGAAAAAGGGAGGTAGGAAAACAACCGGTTTTGCTGCCCTTTCCCCAGATAGTGGACCTTGGCAGCGGCTTGAGATGTCAGAAATACTCCCCCTTGCAACCGGGGATTCCGACAAGGTAGAGATTCTGACGGATGGAAAAAGATGGAAACTAGGCAGGATTGACGCAATTAAGGCCCTCAGCAAAGTCGGAGAGGGAGATGTTGAGAAGGCTTACGAAACCCTAGTCGACGCTCTAGAGGACAACTTCCCTGATGTCAGGATTGCCGCCTTGAAGGTCTTGCCCTCATTCGCACTCAGGAGGCAGGGAATACTTCTACACTGCCTTTCTGACAGGTTGCTTGACGAGGAGGATGCGGTTAGGGAGGAGGCAATGAACTGCCTGAAGAAGATAGCCCCGCTTTTCCCCTCAGGGTGTGAGGATATTATCCGAAGGGAGTTGCGAGACGAGAGGAAGGCGCATCGGGACAATGCGTTCGAGACGCTCAAACTTGCTGCGAGAGAGTGGCCGGAGGTGGGGTGCCTGCATCTAGACGAGATAATCAGGGAGAAGGACGTTGACCTCAGAATAAGAGGGTCTTTGATCCTCAGAACCGTTGCCTCCAAGGGAGGGGCAGAGGCATGGGACCTCATCACATGGTCTCTACAGGACGAAGAAGTCAGAGTCCGAAGGAATGCGGCCAAGACATTGACGGTCCTAGCCGATGTAGAACCCAGGGTTGCCGTGATCCTAGTTGAGTCGAGCCTAGGGGAGAACGATAGGACCATCAGAAACTCCGTCATCAAGGCACTCAGGAAACTCGACATCCAGAGCCCCAGGGTCGTTCAGATGATACTGAAGGGAGCGTCGGATGATGACTTGGAGATGAGGAGGGCATGCGTGGGGCAGATTTCCATCATACTCTCTGGCCAGGAACTACGGGAGGCCGCTGGGGAACTCCTGAAGAAGGAGAAGGACCCAAGCCTACGAAAGAGGCTCCAGTCCCTTGCTTTGGATCCTGACTTCGAAGGCTCTGAGGAAGAGAAGAACCGCAAGCTTGCACCTGCTGAGTATGTGCCCAATGAGGATGAAGATCTGCCCCCGCCCAAACTTCCCCCCTTGGGTGAGGATGATAAACGCCAGTCAGGTCGGCCGGCCAGCGAGGAAAGCAGATGAGTGACGAATTCGACGAGAAGTTGGCTCGATTCGAGAAACTGTGGGACGGAGTTACCCCCAAGGGAGTGAACCGCACCAAGGCCCTGAAGTTCAGGCAGTACATGAGGAATCATTTCCTCAAAAAGTCCCACAAGCGCCGAAAGGACCAGTGAGCAAATGA
>MPLT02267986.1_pt1 | contig 12818 bp, 9 predicted proteins | sample 1617391 | NCBI WGS metagenome assembly MPLT02 (sample SAMN05944800, study PRJNA350692) | marine metagenome | biome: marine; feature: ODZ; material: water; isolation source: 70 m water sample filtered on 0.2 um supor filter | place: Pacific Ocean | collected 2012-04-08 | depth 70m m
AACCAATGATTAAACAAGAAGCATTACCTTTTACAATTGTATAAAAAAACTAGTGCATGACCAAATTCTTGTCTCTTCCTATTTATTCAATCCCTATGGGATGTTTTACAGGTATCTTGCTTGTGGTGTCTCTTTGTGTTTTAAGCTATTATCAGTATCTATGAGTTAATGTATAAAGCGTAAAACTTTATCGAAATAAAAGTAGCGGTTAAGTGAGAGGTTACTAGAAAGTCTGTAATAATAATCATCTTCAGAACTTCGATAATTTTTACGTCGGATACTCCATTTTCGTCCAGAAGAATCCATTCTAAGTTGAGAAACTCCGAAATCAATGTTAGCCCGCTTATCAGATTTGTTCAAGTAAAGGACAGCTGGAGCAAATTCACTGCGTTCAGATGAAGAAATTACCTTTATCTTATCATCGACAAAATGTAGTACATAACTTACCAGCGATGGTGGCTTCCAAGTTGTGGGATCTTTTTTTTTGTTGATTAAGATAGGTCGGTGATCCAGAACATTTTTAGGGTTTGTTAGAAAATTGTCATTTAATTTTCCTCTTACTTCGAGTGGTGAAAGTTCCTTGAAATTGATAAACTTTTTGAACTCATTGTGGACATATCCAAGAGGCGATTTTCGTTTGATTTTCAATCCAATGGCATTGATGTTATATTCCGCTAGTTGTTTTGCTTTTGCACGGTAAACAACATCTTCAATAAAGAATATCCCAGTTTCACTTGAAATATTTCCACTTATTAATTTGCCGTTAGGAGAGTTGAATCGGATTAGTAAAAACATTTCTTCTGCCAGACGCAGATTGGAGGAAAAACGTTTAAATTCCAATTCAATCTTACCTGTTATCAATAAATGCCACCAATGTTGCATTTCTTCACGGGCTTCAATGAGTTTCGGATTTTGAATTAAGGCGGATTCTAACCTACTGTAGGCTTTGTGGAATTCCTTTTTCTGTAGATACTGCTTATAAGATTCAAAATTTTCCTGCGCAACTATTATATTCATTCGCTTCAGTGCTGCAGAAATATGCTCATCATCCGGATTATCAACCGCAGCAAGGCGATACTCTATTGCGGCTTCTGCCCACCGTTTCTGTTTTTCCAGTTCAAGACCTTGATCATAATGAAATGAACACCCTAATATAAAACATGGAATCAAAAACAGTAAAAATATTCTCCGTGATAAATGGCAATAGCTCATAATTTGGCATTCATTGGATAACTAGGTTCTTCATCATTAATGAAGATATTGTGTGATCGTTATTACAGTCTAAATTGTGGGTAATTTGGTTTTTTAGAGATGCTACAGAGGTTATTATTTTGTGGGATCCGGAAAGGGAAAGTAAATTATCATATGTGTAACTCACTTTAAGATAGACTTTTAACATTATTGCTGTTTCAGCTAGTCAATGAATTAAATAATATCAATCCTTAGAATCACTTATTATTCGCCGAAAGTCAAGTTGCTTGACTGAAAGAAAAGAAGCAAATTGCTGAACAAATAGGATTAAAATAAAGACAAATTGTCTCTTTTGACTTGTTCTGAAAATTGGATTCGGCTAGTATCTGCGTAACTGTGCGTGATGTGTTTTTTTAACTTATAGACTTGAGTAATTAAATGATTAAAAAAAATTTATTATTTTTATCCTCAGTGCTCATTTTTTTTGGCTTCCAGAACAATGTTAGTGCGGTTAGTTGCAAAGATCTGAATACTAAGGGGAAAATTCTTAAATTTTTGAAAAAATCAAATCAGTCAAGTCCGCTTTTGCAAAAAAATATTAGTGTTACTCTGCATATGGATGCTTGCGAAGGCAAGGAGTGCAAGTCTAAAAGGAAACGTGCTACCAAGAAAGAAACACTGCATATTATAAAACTTGAAAAGAAACGACGTATTTTTGCTTTGAAAGGGCCAAATTCTCCACGATGTGTGATTCAAAGGGGAGAAAGGCGATTTGTCTGCTCCAGTTGCGAAGTTGTTTCAAATGAAAACTGTAGAAGTTTTCCTTCAGATGGTAGCACGATTTTTCCGGGAACAAATATCGATACCGCCGATTTTACTTTAACTGCAGGAGAAAAAAATGAAATGAGTTGCTCAAAATTGAAAAATCCAAAATATTTCAAAATTGAAACTCTAATCAAAAACGATTCAGCTGAAAACGAACAAACATATGACAAAGTTTTGAGTTTTTATGATAAGGAAAAGGGCGTACCTATCATGATGCATTATTTTGCGGATAAAGTACTTCGCAAAGTTTATCGATTTTTTCCTAAATATTATGTAAAAGTTGGTGGGCAGTGGTTTTCATCGGTTATGCGTGTGCGAACAACATTGGGTAAAGAGAAAAAATTTATTTTTGAAACACTGACTAATGTAGATAAAAAAAACGGAAAATTGAAACTGTATCTAGATTTATCCGACGATCCTGAACTCAAAAATGTCCCTCCTGAATCGCTGTTCAGTACAGACTGAAGATATACAAACCGGTTCACCGGGAGTTACATTATTTATCTGCATGGTGGGAAAACAACTTTTTCCTGCCATGTGGTTTTCAATTCTATTTAGTCTTGCCTTAATACTCATTTCTTTACCCATATACTCTCAGGAGAGCGAAGGTGTGAAATTCGAGCAAAGTCTAGTAGAAGATCCCCTTGCAGAGTCTGACACAGATTTAGGTCAGGAAGAAGATCCCCTTGCAGAGTCTGACACAGATTTAGGTCAGGCAGAAGATCCCCTTGCAGAGTCTGACACAGATCTAGGGCTGGAAGAAGATCCCCTTGCAGAGTCTGATACAGATCTTGGTCTAGAAGAAGACCCTCTCGTAGATTCTGAAGCGGAGCTTGATCTGGAAGAAGTAATTTTAGAGGGAGAATCTACCGAATTTGATGTATTAGGGAAACAGGAGTCAGAAGAACAACTTGTCAGTGAAGAGGAAGAGGAAGTTTTTCCACCAAGAGTTACTTTTAACCATGAAGTAAAAACAATGTTTGGAGCAAGTGAAACCAAGGGATTAGATCTTTTAGATCCATTGCTGAGTGAAATCAAGGAACTGCGCTTTGTTTCAACATACGATCAATCAGTGAAGGTGCAAACATCTCCTCGGATGTACAATTATTTCAGGCTCTCAATAAGTTTTTCGCAAAACTATGAATTGGAGAAACAACGTATCTTTGATGGATTTGCTAGCGTACGTGAAATTTATTCTAATTACCGAGTGGGTTCTCATCAACTACGTTACGGTACCCAGATATTTGATCTTGGAAAAGTAGATTTAGATAAAGTGATTGATGTGTTGCATATGAATAATATTATGGGGCTTTATACTTTTGACCCGGATGACTCCAAAGATGCTATTCCTGCCATAAGATATAATTGGTTCCGGGGAGAACACACTGCGACATTATATCTGTCTCCGGTTCGGCAGCAAACATTTGGGATGAGGTTCACCGAATTCAGGGAAGAGGTTGAAAAAACAGAAGAAGAAGAAAAAGAACAGGTATCATTTCTAAGGGATTATTTTGGTATACAATATCAATGGACTGGAGATATTTTGGATGCAAGATTTGGTCTGTTCCATTGGTTTGACTCAAATCCATATATAAAACTTGAATATCAGCGAGTTACAGATAATGACTCGACGACTCTCCAGGGCTCATTTGAGAATATGCTCTCCAATTATGACGAACAAGAAACCCGTTCAGATTTTTTAACATTGGAATTAGATGCAGTTTGGAGTGATATGGTATGGAAATTGGAATCCGGTTTATTCAAAAAAAGGAACTTCTATTCCTATGAAGTCCCAGAAGGGAAACACGTTCGTCTTTCAACTATAAGTTCACCTCATTTTGCATTTTCTACTTCGTTTGAGAGGACTTTCAAGTATTTTTACTGGCTAATGATTTATTCTCATCGAAAGTCGTATGATGTGCCTGCAGATACGCACATTTTTCATTATGAAAATGAGTCTAACCTGATCCCCCGTAAAAGGGATGTGGAACGCAATCAGTTTTCCGGTGTGGCGGTTTTGAAAACACCAGACAATTCTTTGCGTATAACACTGCTTAACTATCAGACCTGGCCTTTCGTACAGCATGGCTTTGCTTCGCTTTTTACATGGGAGCGTTTCAAGGATGATATGGAACTAGAATTGAAATTTTTTCGTTTGGAAACAGAAAGACAAAAAATGCTAGAAAATAAAATTCAAACAAATCAGATATTTTTGACTTATACTCAAAAATTTACTGCAAACTGAAGCAAGCATGTTTGTACATTTTTTTACTCAGATAAATCAATTTCCCAAATTGATTCTTTTAGTTATTTTTGCCGTCAGCATATTCTTTTTTGTGAAAGCAAAGGATGGGCTATTTGATTCAGACAGCGGGAGATTACGAATCAACAGCACGGTAGAACCATTCATTGAACGTGATTCAGGAGCCTACCAGCAATTCCTGGATGCAAGAGAGGCGTTCGGTAGTGAAGAAGTTGTAGTGATTGCTCTTCACAATAAAGAAAAAGAACCAGTAGGACTCGATTATTTGTTAACATTATCTCACCTGAAATCAGATATTGAATCCAAAGTTCCCGGGATTTCCAAAGTCATTAGCATGCTGGATATTCCACAAGCTTCAGGTAAATGTGCAGGCAAATCATATTTTCATCAAATGGAAATAGGTTCGGTTTGCATTTCTGTCTTAGAAAAATATAAAAATGAAATTTCTTGCCTCAATAGCTCTTCCTCTGAAAAATTAAACTCCGTAGATAGTATTGATAATCTGGAAGAAACTCTTGAAGAAGGAATTGAGGATGACCTAGAGGAAAGTCTTGATGAGGATTTTGAGGAAAGTCTTGAAGGCACACTCGATGAAAATCTGGAAGATAAAATTGAGGATAATGAGGATGAAATTAAGACTGGTTCTTCTGAGTCTTCATCGCAAGAATGCTTAATTGAAAAATCCGGTTTAAGCAAACAAAAAATACATGCTAATGCTGAAGAAAAAATCCGCAAAACTGTCAGCAGTTTAAAAAACCACCCACTCTTTCAAGGGGATGTTCTCTCCAAAGATTTGAGTACTGCCGCACTGATTATCTCCTTCAATCCAGAATCAAAACCTGAATCAGATAAAACCCAGGAAATAATTAACCAACTGCTGGTCAAGCATCAAAATAATACGGAAATATCTAAAACCCTTCGAATGGCTTATGCAGGCCAACCCAGGCAAATCAACAAGGCTAGCCGTTTGATACGACAGGATATGCAGCGAATTCTACCAATGAGTTTGATTTTAATTGTAATAGTGCTTTTAGTCGCATTCCGGAGTATTAAGGCCGTCTTTGTACCATTATCAGTCGTCTTGTTAGGACTTCTTTGGACAGCTGGAATCATTGGGTGGGTCGGAGACGAACTTAATTTGGTCACTATGGCTTGTGCACCGATCATTGTTTGTGTGGGTAGCGCTTACGTGATTAAGTTTCTCAATCAGTATCAGATTGAAGCACTTGAAACGAAAAAAGAAAAGATTGACGGAGTCCCCGCTTCTTCAATTTCACAGATAATAAGGGAGACCCTAAATTCCGTCACGGTTCCTGTCACTGTGACAGCCATAACAACTGTCGCGGGTTTTATTGCTCTAATGGTCAGCCCAATTCCTGCTGTTCAACAGTTGGGGTTGTATTCAAGTTTAGGTATTGTTTCAATTAATTTATTTACACTCACTCTTGCACCGGCTTTACTGCATTATTTCCATATGCCTGAAATAGCATCAACCGACGAGAGCAGAGGTTTACTCGATCGTTTTTTCAGGTTTATAGCAGAATGGCTCAGACTGCATAGCAAACGTTTAATCTGGATCTGGCTATTTACTGCCTGTCTTGCGGCTTTTGGTATGATGGGACTCAGCATCAACAGTAATAATAAGACTTTTCCTGAAGAGAGTCAATTAGTGAAAGATTTGAAATTGATTGAAAATGAATTGTCCGGAACTGATACTTTGCGTTTATTATTCAGGGCGCAAACCGGTAGTAATAATCAGGATACTACAACGAAAAATCCTCTGAAAATGGCAAAAACTATTTTAGGATTGAAAGATCTTCAGGATTGGATTTTTCAGGTAAATGGTGTAACTGAAATTGATAATTTAAAAGGACTGAGAATTGATAAATTACATTCTCCGGTCGATGTCCTGGATCATTACCGAATGGGACTTGATAAATTGACAGACGAAGAAGTAGTTGATTTTTTTAAAAAAACAAGTGAAAACGGTCCAAGGTTTTTAAGTACTGCAGAAGATGTGCTTCAGGTAACGATTAGAATGCGTAGCAGCGGATCAACAGCATTTCTCTCACTGAGAGATATGTTGCAGTTAAAGGTGCCGGAATTTTTGCCGCATTTAAAATTTAGTTATACGGGTGGTGGAGTGCTCTCCAGCGAATCTGCAAACAACATTGCTCAAGGTCAGATAAACAGTGTTTTTTTAGCATTGATCATAGTTTTTGTCATTCTTTCGCTGCTTTTCCTTTCTTGGAAAATGGGGGTGATTGCCTTGTTCCCGAATGTAATTACAATCCTTGTATTTTTTGGTTCTCTTGGCTGGCTAGAAATTCCAATTGGCGTTACGATTTCAGTAATTGCAGCTATTGCTCTCGGGATTGGCGTGGATGACACGATCCATTTTTTAAGTCATTACAACGAAAATGCAAATAAGTTAAGGAATAAAAGGGAGGCATCATTAATAACATTGCCAATTGTTGCACGTCCCATGATGTTTTCTACGATAGCACTGTCAGCGGGGTTTATCCTCTTTGTGCAATCTGAGATGGAATCCCAGATTTTGTTTGGTGCTTTCACCGCTTTAACGCTGATGGTATGTCTGGCAATAGATATGACTTTTTTGCCATCCGTCGTAATGGAAACAGGTTTAATAACTGTTTGGGATTACGTTGGACTCAAATTTGATGAATCATTTATAAAAGGGATTGATTTATTTCAGAACATGACTGTCAGAGAAGCAAAGATAGCCAGTTTGACGGCCTATCCAGAGGATCTGAAACAAGGTGAGTTGCTATTTTCTCAGGGAGATATTGGTGATGAAATGTATGTAATACTGGATGGATCTATTTCTATCTTTCTTGAAAAAAACGGAAAGCGTACTGATCTAGTCCGTCTGGAAAAAGGTAACACATTTGGTGAAATGGGGCTTTTCAGAAAAGCTGAGCGTAGTGCTAGTGCCGAAGCTGCAGAAAAAACACGCCTGTTGGTCGTTAATCGTGACTGTCTTGATCCTCTTAAAAAACGTAATCCAAAAATAGCTGCTAAACTATTTTTAAATTTGGCAAATCGACTTCAATCGTCTCTGCAAGACACGCATCAGCGTTTGCTTACGCAAAAAGACTTTAATCTCAAAAGCCTGGAAGAAAATTTAAATAATGATGAAAAATTAAGGGAACAGGAACTTTTGAAAAAGCCTGAAGTTCTTTGGGAGAAGCTAGGTAAAAAATGGGTAGATAAGTTACAATCAATTAGTCAAACCTACAAAGTCGCCAAAGGAAGGAGATTATCAAAAATTAAATACGATACGGGAGATTTCCTGTTCATTGCTTCTGGAAAAGTTGAAATTGAATCGATAGCCTCTCCTAAAAGTGACATGTTTTCTGTAGGATATTGCTGGTCGAGGGAAGGTTTTGATTTAATTGGAGAATATACTCTTTGCGAGGGAAAAGAAAATGCGACGGCTCGAGCGGTGGCACGACAAGACTCAATGTTACTACTGTTCACGGAGACAAAATTATTGGCATTGGCAAAGCAGGAATCTCGTCTTGCATCTCAATTTCTTGAGGACCTTGTATGTTTGCTTTCTGATCAGCTTGCGATTGCCGATCAACGCCTGCAGAACAATTAAGCATCTTGATATTAGATTATATAGTTTAATAATTATATAATCAGATAACTTTAAGCATCATAATTATGAATAAACATTTTATCCTGGGTGTGTTTTCATTATGTTGAAACTCATTTGTCTTTGGGGTGAGTTTGACGAATAAATCATCTAAAAATATTCTTATTGTGGATGAATATGCATTCTCAAGGAGGGTATTGGTTGATACTCTGAAACAGTTGAAGTATGAGAATATAGAAGAGGTTCCCGACGTATACTCTGGGCTGGTAAGACTCAAATCAGGTCTTTTTGATCTTGTAATAACGAAGTGGGAAACGAGTAAAATGAACGGATTGGAATTCCTGATGCAAATTCGCTTCGATCAAAACCTAAAGGAAATACCTGTTTTGATGGTTTTTGAAGATGAAATGCAAGAAAATATCGTAGCTGCATTCAAAGCTGGTTTGAATGCCCATGTTGTCAAGCCAGTTGATTTAAAAAGTTTTGCTGAAAAAATGGAAGAAATATTTAAATAAACTATTAACTATTATTTTCTGTCATCTATTATTTGATAAGAATCAGAAAACAAAGATGTCAATTAGTATACGATTCTGAACTCATTGAAGTTTTTAATTTCTCCATATGTCTTTTCTATATTGCTTACTAAAGCTTCCTGAGGTCCTATGTAGCACCATTTAATAAAATTATTTAATGCCAAAATATTCCCTTGTGCTGTCGTGAAAACAGAGCCATCATGTAGGTTCTTGACGTATCCCATAATTCCCAGAGAATCTGCTTTGCGCTTCACTGAAAAGCGGTAACCTACACCTTGTACTTTCCCATGAATTATAAGTTTGATACGTTTTTGGGAGCTCATTCCTTATCATTCTTCTATTTTTTCAACCTTTTCTCAAAAACATCTTTTGAATTGGATTGTAGAAGGCTTGCACTATTCCTTATTGGTTTTTTCCAAAGGCGGGTTATCCGATCGGCAAGAAGGTGTATGTCTTCAAGAATATGTGAATAAGGCTCCACGTTTTTCAATGTCTTACGTTCCTGAAAGGCTCTTGTAACAGCAGCATCAGTAAATAGGCAACCAAAGTAGTCTCCTTTTAACATTAAATTTTGTTTGAAATGATTTTCTATAGAAGGGACTATGTCTAATTCTCCTGGCAAATTACATTTGTTAAAAATAATCCGTGGCCTATAACGAATCCAATTTTGTTCGGCTTCATTCGCGATATTTCTATCAATTTTAGAAATTTCTTCCAATATCCCACTCACAGTAAGGAATTCTTCCGCAACGGTACGATTGTATGAGTCTCGCATCTTTTCATCAAGGAATGTATTCTTAGGCAGAGAACGTTCAATTACTCTAAATGCAAAAAGTTTCAGAAAAGTGAGCATGTTCATATTTGCAGTATGCTCTGTAGTAGTGATAATCATTCCCAGATGAGTCATACCAAAAAAATCCAAAGTATTGTATGTGCTTCCGCTTCCCAGATCTAATATCAAATATTCACATTCCAACTGTTTTAAATTACTAATGAGACGCATTTTTTGAACGTGGCGCATATTTGCTAGGAAAGGACTTCTTACATCACCGGCTAGGAATCTAAGGTTCTCATGTTCAGTTTCTACAAGCAAATTATCCAGCTTGCTCAAATGTGCGCGTACAAAATCACCAATCCCCGGATGTATGTTCTTTATACCTAAACAGGTATGCAAATTTGAACCTCCAAAATCAAGGTCTGCCACAATAACCTTTTTGCCAAGTTCTGCTAAAGCAATTGAAAGATTTGCAGCTACAAAGCTTTTCCCAACACCACCTTTGCCACTTGCAATTGGAATTATTGTTTTTTCCATACTTTTTTCAGGTTTGTTTTTCGAAAGTACAAATATATTATCTTGTCTGAGCAAGTAATAATAAACAAGAAAATAGATAAAAGCAAATAAAAGTCTTCCTAGCAATATTCATCTATAGTCAGCTTATTTATATCAAGTTTAATAAAACGAATATCTAAAAAGTTTTTGATTAATTATCTATAAACAATTTGTGGTAGTCACAAGGTTCATATAATTAATGAAATTATAAGAGAATCATTACATCCGCTGACAGAAATTAATCAGATAGCAAAGGTGATATTGGTTGCTATAACTTTAAGTAAATAGAAGTCGAGAAGCATCATTAAAAGAAGTTATTTATGGATTTATTGTTCATGCTAATTAGAAATTTATACATGCTGAATATCAACAAATTACTTTTCATATTCATTGTATTAAGTTATATTAATTCGTCATTTAAAACAAATTATAGAATATTATTTTAACCATCAGGAAGGTCTATATGGGTAAAAAAAATAATCCGAAACCGGAAGTTTATGAATACCAGGCTGAAATGCAAAAATTGCTCGAAATTTTGGTCCATTCGCTCTACACAGAACGCGAAATTTTTCTACGTGAACTTGTCTCTAATGCATCAGATGCTTTAAGTAAAGTTCAGCTAACGAATTTGACAGAGGAAAAAGTTCTGGACAAAGATGAGGAACTACAAATTAAAATTTCTTTTGATGAGGATAAGTCAAAGATCGTGATTGAAGATTCAGGATGTGGAATGAGCAAGGATGAGCTAGTTGAAAATTTGGGTACAATAGCAAATTCTGGAACACTCAAATTTTTGCAGCAGTCCCAAGCAGAGAAAAAATCAGCTGAAAACCTGATAGGTCAATTTGGTGTTGGTTTCTATTCAGTATTTATGGTAGCAGAACGTGTAGAATTGATTACCCGTTCTTGGCAGAGTGATGCTCAAGCATGGCAATGGACTTCAGAAGGAGGTGGTCAGTATGAATTAAGTCCAGTTGATTATAATCATCGTGGCACACAAATTACTATTTTTCTAAAGGAAGATGCGAAAGAGTTCTGCAGTGAATGGAGACTGGAGTCAATCATAAAAAAATATTCGAATTACCTGCCTTTCCCAGTAAAACTTAAAGACAAAACGATTAATCAGGTAAAAGCTATTTGGACTCAATCGAAATCGGAAGTTAAGGCAGATGAATATACTGAGTTCTATAAGCAAATTACTCACGCTCAAAATGGGCCGTTACACCATTTGCATTTTAACGTTGATGCACCGATCCAGTATCATGCCCTGCTGTATTTGCCTGAGTCAATAGGCAATGAGGTCCTTTATGCACGAGAGAGTAAAGATGTAGCACTTTATGCCCAGAAAGTTTTGATTCAGTCTGGTAACACACATTTATTTCCTTCATATTTACGTTTTATTCAGGGTGTGGTTGATTCAGAAGACATTCCACTAAATGTATCAAGGGAAAGTGTTCAGAAAAATGCATTGATCGAAAAAATAAAAAACAGTTTAACTTTGCGTGTATTGAAAGAACTAGAGTTTTTGGCAGATCAAAATGTTGAAAAGTATGGTAAATTTTGGCAGCAATATGGGACATTAATCAAAGAAGGCATTTCCGCTGATTTCAAAAATAAAAACCGACTGATGGAACTGTTACGTTTTAACTCTTCCGTTTCCGAGAATTCATCACCTGAAGTTTCCCTCAAAGATTATGTTGGGCGGATGCGTGAAGAACAAAAAGATATTTTTTATGTAACCGGGGGTTCACGAGAGGCAATTCTTCACAATCCTAACTTAGAATATTTCCGTAAACAAAGTTTGGAAGTTTTGTTCATGACGGATCAAATCGATGATTTTATGGTTGCGGATTTAAGAGAATATGAAGGGAAAAAACTAAAAAATATTTCTCAGGAAGATATTGATGAAATTGGTGAAAGCGATATTTCAGTGCCCGAATCGTCACTGTCTAAAGAGGAAAAAAATGATATTATTGCTTTTTTCGAAAAAGAGTTGAAAGATCGTGTGAGCGGAGTATCGGACTCCAAGCGTTTAGTTGAAAGTCCCTGCTCTTTGGTAACACCAAAAGATGGAATGACTGCTCAAATGGAAAAGATGATGAAAATGATGGATCAAAAATTTAAGGGGGAAAAGCGAAACATGGAAGTAAACATGAGTCATCCAATTATTCAGAATCTATCAGAAATACTGCAGAAAGACAAGAAACATCCCTTCCTGAAAGATTCTGTTGAGCAGCTTTATGAGAACTCAATGCTGGTTGAAGGACTTCTTGAAGATCCAGTACAGGTTTTATCGCGTTTTCAAAAATTTATGGAATCAGCAAGTGCTTACGAGCTGGAAAAATTATCTTGAGTATTACTATTACTGAATGTTTCAGAAATAGTATAATTGATATAGATTTTATACTAATTACACAATGTGTTATTTGAAATTTCCTCTTCAATCTTCATAATGTTTTCTTCATATTCATGAAGGGCAGTTTCAATCTGCAATGAGTATTGACGCAGTTCGTGAAGTTGATTGAGATATTGCTCAATTGCTTCACTATGGAAATTTGAATCAGTTGGATTATCAACAACATTATCAAGCAATTGTTTGCAGTCCGTAGTCAGTTTTGCGAGATCTTCCTTGATAGAGATAAGGTAAAATGAGTCTGTTTCATGGTAATTCAAACTGATTTTTGAATCTTCCAGTTCATTTTCCTGCAGTTTCGCATGATCTTTCATGTAAGATGAGATTTCTTTCAATAGTTTATTATAACGTTCAACCAGTGATTCACAATCTTTGCGTAAGATCTGTATCTCTCTTGGTAATTTGTAAGGTAATGTATCAAATAACTCACTAAAATAGTGTTTAAGGATTTGATTAAGGGTTTTGATCAATGTCATATGATTTCATCAATATTTTGTTCGTTTAACAATAAATTAGCTGGATTAGAAATTTTTGTCAAACAGTGAATTCGTTTAAAACCAATCGATAAAATTAAAGACCGGGGAAAAAATATGGCAATTTCGATGACAGGTTTTGGTTCAGCAGATTTACAGTGGGAGAGC
>MPLT02239525.1_pt1 | contig 12795 bp, 9 predicted proteins | sample 1617391 | NCBI WGS metagenome assembly MPLT02 (sample SAMN05944800, study PRJNA350692) | marine metagenome | biome: marine; feature: ODZ; material: water; isolation source: 70 m water sample filtered on 0.2 um supor filter | place: Pacific Ocean | collected 2012-04-08 | depth 70m m
AGTGCACGCCGATGTTCGCCTCCCTCGACGAACGACTGACGATCGGCTGGATGTTGTGCCCGGAGTTTTCCGTGCTGAAAGAGCGCACCACAGTGAACTTGTCCGCCAGCTTGGCCAGGCGCGGCATCCAGCTGCTGAAATGAGTTCCCGGAACGGAGGTTGGAATCACCTCGCCCACTGAGCGGACTCCCGACGGTGCGTCCGGCTTGGGATCGAATGTCTCGTGCTGACTGGGGCCGCCCTGTTGAAAAAGAAAGATTACCGACTTGCCGGTGAGCGGGTTCGGCTGGCCCTTGGCCAGAGCCTTGACGCCGAGCAGCGATGACAACGACAAACCACCCAGCCCGAGTGTGCCCACACGGATCAGCTCACGGCGGTTCATCGGCTTTTGGCCGTCAAAAAACGTCAGCATCGTCCTGTTGGGAAATGGAGGCTATGCCCTTGGTCAAGTTTTGCCAGAAAAAAGGGCCAAAAAATATATCGCCCGATGGACTACCGCGATTGCAAATGATTCCTTCTCATCCGGGTAGGCGGAGAAGGTGGCCGGAGGCCGGATGAGGGGGACGTGCGGTTTATTTTTTTGCGGACGGTCGTCATCGGTTTTTTCCGACTGAAAAGGATTAATCGACCCTCACCCCGACCCTCTCCCTGTCCAGGGAGAGGGAGGATTTCGGATGTCGATGAGTCCATGGACTATTTATCCGTCCCGCTTCGGGCCGACTCCGCTTGGGCCTGGCGCTTGGCCAAGCGGGATTTCATTTGCCTGACGATGTTGCGGTGCTGGGGGGACTTGGCCAAGTTGGTGTACTCCCTTGTGTCACGCTGTAGGTCGTACAGCTCGGCGGCCTTGGCTTCCCCCCACTCGGCGTATCGCCAGCGCTGGGTGCGGATGGAGCGGCCGAGTTGGGTGCCGCGAGACACGACCGTGTACGCGCTGGGCTTGCCCGGGCCGCCCGGTTTTCGGATGAGGCTTGTGTAGCTTTGGCCCTGAAGATGCGTCGGGGCGTCCAAGTCGCACAACTCGGCCAGCGTCGGGAACAGGTCGATCGTTTCAACCAAGCCTTGGCTGGTTTTGCCGGCCGGCGAGACGCCGGGCACGCGGACGATCAACGGCACGCGGGCACATTCCTCAAACAAAGTGACCTTGCCCCACATGAAATGCTCACCGAGATGATAGCCGTGGTCGGAGGTGAAAATTACGATCGTGTCGTTCCAAAGTTTTTGCGATTTCAACTTGTCGAGGATCAGCCCGATTTGTGCGTCCACGAACGACACACAGGCATGGTAGGCCTGCGTGTACTCGCGCCGCAGGGCGTCGTTTTCCTTACCCAACTCGAAGCCAAATCCACCGAAGCGCTTGACCATCGCCAAGCGCGGGATGTCGTCCCAATCGTTGGCCGGGCTAAGGTCGAACTGCAGTTTATGCCGGGGGTAAAGGTCGAAATATTTTTGCGGCGCAATGAACGGCACGTGCGGTTTGTGGATGCCGACGGTTATGAAAAACGGCTTGTCGCCGAAGCTCTCTTTATTGAGCCACTCGACGGCCTTGCGGGCATTGCGTCCGTCCCGGTGTTGGGCGTCGTTTAGCCCGCTTGGCCCGTAGCCCGGCTGCTGCTGGCCGCGGGTCTGGGTGAACATGCCCTGCAGTTTTTCCTTCCACTGACGTCGGGTTTTGCCGCGCTCGACGGAGCCGTGTTTCGCCTCGAATTTTTTTCGTGCCTTGGCGACGAACGGAAACTCGTCGTTCTCAAAACGATGATATTCGTCCCAGCCGAGATCGCCTGGCTCGTGGCGAGCGGAGTGAAAAATTTTACCGACACCGCCGGTCCAGTAGCCGTTCTTCTTCATGAATTGCGGCAGCGACACCGTGCCGGGGCGTGTGTTGCGGATATCGACCTTATTGTTCAGTACGCCGGTCGATTCCGGGTAAAGGCCGCTGAGAAACGACGCCCGCGACGGCCCGCAGACCGGGTACTGGCAATAGGCTCGGTTGAAGGTGACACCCGCCTTGGCCAAGCGGTCGAGGTGCGGCGTCTTGATGTGCGGATAACCGGAGGTGCTAACGTGGTTGTTGAGATCGTCGCAAACAATCAGCAGTACGTTCGGCTTGGCGTTGGCCAAGTTTGTTGCGGCTATAAAGAAAAATAGTGCGTTGAAATTGCGGAGGATGGTCACTTGGATTGTTTGGATCGTTGGCGTGCTTTTTTGCGTTCCACCCGTTTTTGTTCGCGCTTCGCTTCCCGGGCGATTGGCTTTTCCGGGGCGGCTTTTTGCCTGTGCTTGGCCAAGCCGTGTTCGGTAGCCGAGCGGCGCATCTCCGCCAGCCAGTTGGTGTGACGCTTGGCCAAGCGCTTGGCCAGGTCCGGTCGCTTGGCTGCAAGATTTGTCTTTTCCGAGGGATCGTTCGCGAGGTTGAACAACTCAAGTTTGCCGCGCAGACTGTGGGCTTTCCAGTTGCCTTCACGCACTGCCCACTCGGCCTTTTCCTCGCCGCTGTTCCAGAAGAGTACCGGATGGTGTTCGGTCGTTTTTCCGGTGAGCAGCGGCAGCAGATTCTTGCCGTCGAACCGCCGCTTGGCCAAGCGACCGGTGCCGGTGGCTTCGACCACGGTGGGCAGAATATCGAGCGAGATCACCGGCTGGTCGAAGGTTCGACCTCCCTTGAATTTTGCCGGCCAACTCACTATCCAAGGCGTGCGGATGCCGCCCTCGTACAGGCTGCCTTTGAAGGCGCGCAGCCGGCCGTTGTTGGCCTGCATCGCCTTGGAGCCGCCGTTGTCCGTGAGAAAAAACAGGAGCGTGTTATCCCAAACACCCTCGGCCTTGAGCTTCTTCACCACGGCGCCAACGCCGTTGTCGAGATGCTCCAGCATCGCCAGCAAAATCGCCCGCTTTTTGTCGAGGTGCGGAAACCGTTTTTGCATCCGCTCGATGTCTTCCTTGGGAGCCTGCGCCGGGGAGTGGACGGCGTTGTAGGCGAGGTAGAGGAAAAACGGTTTCTGTTCTTGGCGCTCGATGAATGCCACCGCCTCCTCCGTCAAACGGGTGGTCAGGTACCCGCTGTAATCGGAGTCCTTGAGGCGCGTTTTATTGCGGTAGATCGGGGCGTAGTCCGTGCCCTTGACGCCTTGCAACTTGAAGTAATCGTGACCGCCACGGCCCATGAACTTGTAGCACTCGTCGAAGCCGCGGTTCAGCGCGTGCATGCTGAGTTTCGGATAGTCCGTGTCGAGGCCCATGTGCCATTTGCCGATAACCGTGCTATTATAATCGTTCGGCAAAAAGGACGGGAAGATTTTCTTCTGCGGATTAAATCCTCGCCCGCCGTCCCCGGCGGTGTAGATGCCCAGCCGTTGCTGGTACAGCCCAAGCATCAGGCCGGCGCGAGTCGGCGAACAAACCGCACCGCTCGTGTAGGCCTGAGAGAAAAAGACCCCCTCACGAGCCAGAGCATCCATGTGTGGCGTAGCCACCTCCTTCGGGTGATCCGGGTTAAAGCTAATGTCCGCATACCCCTGATCGTCTGTCAAAATAACGACAACATTTGGCGGCTTCGCCTCGGCAAAAATCAGGCTAAGCAGAAAAGTTATAATGAGGCTCGATTTTGCAAATTCGCATTTACTCCCAATAGTCATTTTCAGATTAGATTCAGCAGTTTTTTACCTGGTTTAGACACGTGTCCGGAAGACGGAGTGTTTGAGTTAGAGGTTTTAAAAAAAGAAAGCAAACACAATGGAACTCACATCAAATCAATCCTCAATCCTGAGAATGAGTTTGTAGGTCTATATATTTTTTCTAACGAGGCCATATACCTTATTCCTTTAACCTCGGAGACTTTGTGATGGTGAGAACCATTGGCAAGGGGCGGATTTTCACCCGGCCAAAGGATCGGTCTGAAGGACGGTTCATCACCTTCAATTTACCATCCTGCCCCGCCAACCCCATGATGCTGCTGCCTCCTCCATCCATGTTCGTCGCAGTCCAGCAGCCAAGTTCCTTCATCACACTTGCGAGTTCGTGCATATTCATCCCCTCGCTGTAACGTGGCTGCCGGCCATCCACAACCACCAACCAGAGAATTTGCCCCTTCTCATCCGTACCCAGCGCAGTACGCGGATGACGCGCCCCCCCCGTACCCACCGTAAGCTTGCCCTTGGAAAGGATCAGCTGAAACCCAGTGGTGGCCTCCTGCGGTTTATCTTCAGCTTGATGCCCAAAACGAACCCGCCCTTTTGCGTCAAACCACACTGACGCATTGCTGGGAGCCATGGCACTGCGCATTTTGCCTTGGGTGCCCGCCAGACCATGGATATCCACCGGTTGACCGGCGTACCAGTTACGATTCTTTTGTCCCTGAGCATTGGGAAAACTATCCCAAGGATTGGTGTTCACAAACGCCAACACCGAAGGGCTTGAGGCCAGTTTCCTCGGGTCGGTCAACGCCACTTCTGCCGGGCCATCCCCATCCGGATCCGGGCCCAGCACGACTTTCGGTTTCACCCTGCTCAAGCCCAGATCAATGCGCAGCACATGAATCTTGTTGGGAATCGGGTCCGTTGATTTCTTGAGTGTGTAAGTGATGCCCAAGTCCTTGAGGCCCGAAGCACCTGACACCTTGTCCTCAGAAGCTCGCAGACTAACGTTCGCAAAAAAGAGCGCGGTGATGATGGAGAAAAAAATTCGCATGATCAGATGGCCCAAAGGATAACACGCCGGCCATATGTGGACAGTTTTTTGTGAGGAACAGCGTTGCTGGTCATGGTAAAACCTTCGCCAACCAGAAAAACGTCTTCGCCAAGGTCGGCGAAGCTCTCGTATACCATATTGAGTAGCTTTACCGATCAAATACTGTCCCAACTGTTGAGGTTGTTCAATGTCCTTCTAATCCAACCCCGGAATCGGGTCGTTGGGCTTAACCTCTTCACCCTGCCAATTTACTTTGCCGTTATCGTAAAGGAGGATGCGGTGTTTGCTGCCGGGGGCTGGTTTGCGGTTGATTTTGGGGAGGAATTGTTTGTGGCGGGCGATGACTTTGGCGAACTTTGGATCGCTGGCGAGGTTGGTCCATTCGTTGGGATCCTTTCGCATGTCATAAAGTTCCTCGCTGCCGTCGGCGTACTGGATGTAGCGCCAGTGTTCACTGCGCACGCCGTGATTGTCGTGGTTGTGGGTGGTGATTGCCGGGTGTCGCCGCTTGGCTTTGGCATCCTGCAACTGTGGGATCAGGCTGCGTCCATCGAGGCCTTTCTTTTCCGGTAGGCCAAGCAGCCCGGTGAGTGTTGGGTAGATGTCGAGTAGTTCGGCAGGCTGGGTGCAGACCTGGCCTGGTTTCACGCCCGGCCCGGCGAAGATGAGCGGTACGCGGGTGCCGTCGTCCCAAAGGGTGTTTTTGCCGGTGATCGCTTTTTCACCGAGGTGCCAACCGTGGTCGGACCAAAGGACGATCACCGTATTTTCGTCGAGGCCATTCCTTTTTAGCGCGTCCAGAAGCCGGCCGACCTGGCTGTCGATGAAGCTGGTGCACGCAAGGTAGCTGCGGACGAGGTTGCGCCATTGGTTGTTGTCCTCGAGCCACTTGTGCCGGACTTCTGGCAGGTACCAGTGCATGTACCAGGAGAACCGAGGCGTGTCGGCGCGGTCGTTCCGCAGGATTTTAGGCAGCACGGTGTCGTTGTCCGGGTAAAGATCGAACCATTTTTGCGTGGCATAACATGGCACGTGCGGCAGGAAAAAACCTACCGACATGAAGAACGGTTTCTTCGGTTTTGTGTCGAGTTGTTCGACCGCCCATGAGGCGATGTTCCAGTCAGCCTTGTTTTCGTCCTTATGGTCGAACACGCCCCAATCCATCAGCTTGTGGTTGCCGAACTGGGTCGGGCCGATCAGCTTCTTTGGCGGGTAAGGGGCGCCACTGGTAGCGGGGCCAACCACGTCGAATTCCCTGCCGTTTTTCTCGCGGCCATAGCGTCCGTGATAAATCTTCCCGGTGGTGTAGGTTTTGTAGCCACCGTCCTTGCGGAGGTACTGGGGTAGGGTGACGAGATCCTTCAACTCCGGCACGTTGCGAAACCAGGGTGACAGCCCGTAGATCCCAGTGGTGCTGGGGCGCAGCCCGGTCATTAGGCTTGTGCGTGACGGGTTGCACAGGGGTGCCTGGCAATGGGCGTTGATGAAGGCGGTGCCGCGCTTGGCCAAGCGATCGATGTGCGGTGTTTTCACCATCGGATGTCCGCCGATGTAGCCGATCCAGTCGTTCTGGTCATCGATCGCGATGAACAGCACATTTGGCTTTTTCTCGGCCGAGTGAGCTGCAATCGAAAACACCAATCCTGCAAATCACCCCAGTGAAAAACGCATCACCGGAGCTTGCCTTTGGCCAATCGCCAACGCAAGTCACGCCCGCTTGGCCAAGCGGTGGTCAAGCGACATGGTGATGGGGGATATTCCGGGGGCGACGGTTATTTAGCGATGCAGAAGAGGTGTTTTTCGCCGCGGATTAGCAGTTGGTCGCGCACCGGGACGGTGGTGGCGATGATGCGTTCGCCCATGTTGTTCTCGGAGAGAAATTTGAATCCGTCCGAGATCGCGGCGACCATGATCACGCCGTCCTCGCGCGGGGCGTACAGCTTGCCGTCGGCCACGGTCGGCGAAGCGTAGTAGCTGGCGCGGTGCTTGGGGAACTGGCCGTCCCAAAGTTTTTTGCCGGTGTTGGCATCGAGGCAGGAGACCTGTCCGCGGTCGCCGAGTACGTAGACTTTGCCGTCATGGATAGCAGGAGTGGGCACGAACGAGCCGATGCCGGTGAGCGTCCATTTGCGATTGGAATCGGTGACGTTGCCGTCGCCGCTCAGTTTAACGCCGGCTATGTGTTTGCCTCGGCCGTATGGGATGATCGCCATGTTGCCGGCGAGTACCGACGAGGCGACCTGCACCCAGTTGCCGCGCTTGTCCGGGTTGAAGCCTTCGCAGGTCCAGAATAGTTTGCCGTTGGAGGCATTGTGGATGGTCAACCGCTCCGCGCCCCAGACGACGATCGCTTCGCGTCCCTGATACTGAACGACGTGCGGCGTGGCGTAGCTGTGGTCGCACTCGACCGGTGTCTTGTAGTTTCGCGATTCTTTCCACGCGAGTTCGCCGGTGCGCTTGTCGAACGCCGCGAGGTACGATTCACCGGAGTGCATCACGGCGAGTACGACGTGTTTGGCGGTCAACACCGGGGAGGTGCCGATGTCCCAGTACAGCGTGTCGCGCGCGAACCGTTCCTGAAGATTCGTTTTCCAGAGCAACTTACCGTCCAGCGTGAAGCCGGCGAGGTTGCCGCTCTTGAAATAGGCAAACAACAGTTTGCCGTCGGTGATCGCGGAGGGGTTGCTGCCGGAGCCGTTGCGGTGTTTGCCGGCGCGTTCGCTGCCGACCGTGGTTTGCCACCGCTTTTTGCCGTCCCAGCCGAACGCCATCAGCGTGTCGTTGCCGTCGCTCGGACTGGTGATGATGATCTGGTCCTTCCAGACGATTGGTGTCGAGCAGCCCTTGGCCGGCAGCGCGGTTTTCCATTTTACGTTTTTCTCGTTGTCAAACGCCGCGACGTAACTGCCGGTAGAGGTTGATCCGTTTTCGTCTGCGCCGCGCCAGTTCGGCCAGTTCGCCTCCGCGCCCACAGTCAAAGCCGGGAATAACAACGCCAAGCCAGCCAAAAGACCGGCGATTTTTGAGTTTAGTTTGCTAGTCGTATTCATGATCAAAATTAATAGTTCGTGTTTGGTTCGGTGCCGGCGAGATACTGCACGCGGCGGTAGACTTCGCCCTTGTCGAATTTCAGTTTTACCTTCGACGGATCGTACTCGTGGCCGATCTGGTCGCGCAGGAAGACGATAGTGTTGAAGGCGATCATCAGCGCCTGCTCAGTCTCGGCGGTGTTCACGACGCCGTAAAGTGTCGGCATGGGGTCGACTGCCTTGATGCTCCCGAGGAACTCGGCGGCGCGCACGCGCACCATCAGGTTTTTATCCTTCAACAGCGGCTCGGCGGCCTTGGCCAAGGGCTTGGCCTCGTCACCGAAGTTGGCGCAGACCTTGAGCGCCCAGTAGCGGCGGAGGACGCCCTTGGATTTCAGCGCTTGGCCAAGCGCTGCCTGCACCTCGCCGAAGGGCTGCAGGGCGAGGTCGGCCAGATCGGAGAGGCGGCTGACTTGCTTCGCATTTTTTCGCCCGAACGCCACGCCGTCCTCGAGGGCGGCGGTGACCATCCGGTTTTCGGGGTAAAAACTCAGGTCGTTGATTGACTTCATTTTGTCGCGCAACAGCCGGCGCATGTCGGCCAGGCGCTTGGCCTGAGCCGGGTTGGCGGCGAGGTTGTTGACCTCGTGCGGGTCGGTGGCGAGATTGAACAACTGCTCGACCGGTCGGCGCTCGAAGAACTGTCGCTGCACCGGGTTGAGCCGATCGACCCGATAAAGATCGCGCCAATTGTCATAGGCGAGCTGCCGGTAACGGTAGTTGTTTTGCAGGCCGTCGGCGTAGTAGGCCTGATAGTTGCGAATGTATTTCCAACTGCCCTTGCGGTAGGTGCGGACCATGTCGAATTTTTCGTCGAACCGATCGGCATGGCCAAAGACCTCGTCGCGCGTGGCCAAGTCGACAGCCGTTGCGCCTTCGCCGAGGAACGCCCGACCGTCGATTTCCTTGTGCGGCGCGATGCCGGCGAGGTTGAGCACCGTCGGCCCGAAGTCAATGAAGCTCACGAAGCCATCGGTGCGTGCGCCGCGCTTGTGGTCGACGAGGTGCTTGAAGTTTTCCGGGATGCGCACGACGAGCGGCACGTGCAGTCCGCTCTCGTAGGCGTAGCCCTTGCTGCGTGGCATCACACCGCCGTGGTCGCCAAAGTAAAAAACGAACGTGTTCTCCAGCAGGCCGTCCTCCTTGAGCTGGCTGACGATGCGCCCGACGTGGCCGTCGATGATGCCCATCCGGTCGTAGTACCGCGCCTTGGTGTAGCGCATGATCGGCGTGTCGGGGAAGTACGGCTGCAGCACGACGTCATCGGGCGATGTCTTGGTCGGTGTCTCCATTTGTTTCAGCGGAAAGTGCAGCCGGCTCTCGTGCGAATCGGCGAACGATTGCATGTGGAAAAACGGCATGGCCTTGTTTGGCCGCTTGCGCCACGTGGCCTTGTTGGAGGACATGTCCCAAGCCTGCTTCATTTCGACCTTGAAGTTGTAGTCCGTCTTCGCGTTGTTGGTGGCGTAGTAACCGTGTTCGCGCAGCACCTGTGACCACGGCTTCACGCCGGGGGGCAGGGTGGCCAGCGCGGATTTGCGGTGGTACTGGAAGCCGACACGCGGCGCGTGCATCGCCGTGGCCAGCGTGGTGCGTGCGACCGAGCAGACCGGCGCGGCGGAGAAAGCGTGGTTGAACGTCAGTCCCTCGGCGGCCAAGCGCTCGATGTTGGGCGTGATCCCCAGCTTGTTGCCGTACAGGCGGAGGTAATGCACCGAGTTGTCCTCAGATAGAATAAAGACAAAGTTGGGCCGCTTGGCCGGTTCGGCTGCCTCGGCCAAGCCGGGCAGCGATACAGCTGCTAGCAGACTGAAAATCAGTCGAGAAAAGCGCATCCGCACAGTCAAAGCCAAGCGCTTGGCCAATGACAACGCCAAAACGCCGGTTTTGGATTGTCTTTTGCTGGTTTTCCCTTTAGCAATCCCGCCGCGCACGCGACCCAGATTTTTAACAGGTTCAAAAAATGGCCTATTTTCCAAAGATAAAGAAAATCCGTTACGAAGGTCCGGACAGCAAAAATCCGCTGGCCTTTAAGTGGTACAACGAGGACGAAATCGTCGAGGGCAAGAACATGAAGGATCACCTCCGGTTCTCCGTCGTCTACTGGCATACCTTCCGCAACGCCCTCTCCGATCCGTTCGGCGTGGGCACCGCGCTACGCCCGTGGGATGACGGTACCGAGTCGGTCAAGAACGCCCAAAAGCGAGTTAAGGTCGCGTTCGAGTTCATGGAGAAGCTCGGCGCACCGTACTACGCCTTTCACGATCGCGACGTCGCGCCCGAGGGCAAAAGCCTCTCAGCCTCGAACAAGAATTTTGATGCCGTGGCCAAGGTGCTCAAGGCCGAGCAGGAACGCACTGGCATCAAGCTCCTCTGGGGCACGGCCTGCCTGTTCGCCAACCCGCGCTACATGCACGGCGCCGCCACAAGCTGCAACGCCGACGCATTCGCCTACGCCGCGGCACAGGTGAAAAAGGCCATTGAGGTCACGCACCAACTCGGCGGCGAAGGCTACACTTTCTGGGGTGGCCGTGAGGGTTACTCGACTCTATGGAACACCGACATCGGCCGTGAGCTGGACCACCTCGGCGCGTTCCTCCAGATGGCGGTCGATCACAAAAAGAAGATCGGCTTTAAGGGCCAGTTTTACATCGAGCCCAAGCCAAAGGAGCCGACCAAGCACCAGTACGACTCCGATGCTGCCGCCTGCTTGAATTTCCTGCGCCAGTATAACCTCATGGACCACTTCAAGCTCAACCTCGAGACCAACCACGCGACGCTGGCTGGCCATGAGATGCAGCACGAACTGGAGGTCGCAGTGGCCGCCGGCGCGCTGGGTTCCATCGACGCCAACACCGGCGACCCGATGCTCGGCTGGGACACCGACCAGTTCCCGACCAGCATCTACCTCACCACCGAGTGCATGCTCCCGATTCTTAAGATGGGTGGTTTTAGCACCGGGGGCGTGAACTTCGATGCCAAGGTGCGCCGCGAGAGCTTCGAGCCGGAGGATCTGTTCCACGCGCACGTCGGTGGCATGGACGCCTTCGCACGCGGTCTCAGGATCGCCGCCGCCATCCGCGCCGACGGTCGACTGGAGGAGTTTGTGAAAAACCGCTACCGCTCGTGGGACTCCGGCATCGGCAAAAAGATCGAGTCAGGCAAGGCCAGCTTCAAGAGCCTCGAGACGTACATCCTCAAGAAGGGCGAAGTCTCGAAAAACGAAAGCGGCCGCCAGGAATTCCTTGAGAATCTCATCAACGAGTTCATCTGAGGTACGACGACAATTCACCAAAAAGGCGGCTCAAAACGGGCCGCCTTTTTTTGTCGCCAAGCGCTTGGCCAAGCGGGTTGAGTTGCTGGTTTTGCTTTTCGAAAGCTGGATCAGCGGTTGCTGTTCCACACCTTTGGAACGGCGACCCACATGCCGGGGCGCTTGGGGGACGAGTTGTAGTCCTTCGGGATCCACACTTTCTCCTTGGTCAAGCGCTCCGCATGGCCGTCGTAAAACCCGATCATGGACCCTTCATTGTGCCTATACATGGTCGGCCCGCCGGTTCCGGCATTCTTATACGCCTGTACGCTGCCGGTTTGGCCGAGCTTGTCCCAGCCGGCCTGATGATTGGCGCCCCTCCATCGGGACCACCAGTCATGCCCGTCGTGAAAAATCAGTTTGTCCGAGGGAGCCAGCACCTGGCTGAAGCGGTGCCCCGCATATTCGTTGAACGCGATCGTCCAGGACCGGCCATCGGAGGGAAACCAGTCCTCAAAATTGTAACTGTAGCTCGTGAGCGTGCCGGTGTTCGCCTTGTTCGAGAGATTGGGATTGTTGGCGTAGGAGTATTTTGAAGGCTGCCAGATTTGGGTGTCCGCCGGGCAGCGAAAATCGGTCGGGGTCTGCACCATCGAGTTTCCCTTCTTGTCATAACCGATCAATTTCCGGAACGCCATGTTTGCCATCCAGACCTTCCTGGCCCGGGTGACGCGCTCGATATCGATCAGCGGCACACACCGGTCATCGTGGTCGTTCGCATAAATGGTGTTGGCGATTGAGAACTGACGGATGTTGTTGAGGCAGGCGGCCCCATGGGCGGAGTTTTTCGCCTTCGCCAGTGCAGGCAGGAGCAATGAGGCCAAAATTGCGATGATGGCAACCACCACCAACAGCTCGATCAACGTAAAGCCCCAGTTGATTCTCGTTTTCATTTCAGCGTCTCGAGGTGTTGATTTTATCTTATCTCCACGAATTCAAGTGACTCAGTTCCGCGATGGTTGATGATCAGCGTTTTCCGGTCAAGCCTCGTCAAGTCCTGCAGATCGAACCCGGATTGACCGATGATCAGCGAGTCGTTCTCGAGCCGCCCGTTGATCCTGTAGAATGCCTTCCCGTGGGAATGAACCTGAAACTGATCCCTGCCTGGCAGGTACTCCAAACCCTGAATTCCGAAAGGGGATTTGAAATTGATCTCGTGCGTTTTAATGTGCCGAAACGTTGAGTCAAACTCAACGATGCGATCCGAGTGGTCATCGTCAAAAAACGATTCGGCGACAAAAAAATGCCCGTCACGATGGGCAATTCCCCCGGCGCAAACCGTGAAATGTTTTCTCACGTCATGCACACCAATCAACTCCAGTGAGGTAGCGTCGTAGACATGAACGAAATGTTCATCGGACCCGTTTGGCTCACAACCGCTAACTGCGGCGTAAATCCGGCCCTTCACAAAAACGATTCCGCCGTGGTGCAGTTTTAACCGAGGACCTTTCACAACGAGTTGCCCGTTTAACTGGTACTTGAACAGTTGCTGTGTGTTTTGGACGTAGATGAATTTGCCGTCGGTCGCCACACCCTGCTGGCCATCATTGCTCGGAATCAGCAGCCGATTTTTAATCGGCATCGTGAGGTGCTTTTGCTGTCCCGATACAGAAGTCGCTTGTGTTAAATGCGAAGCACACCCCACCAACAGCACAACTAAGATCGTGATTTGTATGTGTTTCATGTCGACCAAATTTTGGCTCTTAT
>MPLT02009227.1_pt1 | contig 12740 bp, 9 predicted proteins | sample 1617391 | NCBI WGS metagenome assembly MPLT02 (sample SAMN05944800, study PRJNA350692) | marine metagenome | biome: marine; feature: ODZ; material: water; isolation source: 70 m water sample filtered on 0.2 um supor filter | place: Pacific Ocean | collected 2012-04-08 | depth 70m m
ACATTCATTTTACACGGCGTGTCTTCCACGCGCTCGATCAGCGACCGTTGGATTCCAACAGGGTGGACTCGTTACCTTGTTCCCACGGCGCCTCGCCGACTTGGTAACCGCCCGCGCGGAAACTTCGGAGATAATCCAAAATGTACCCCTTCTCGATGTCGTTCGGTTCGATGCCGAGATCCGAGAAACCGAGAGAGTCGGGTTGCTTGAGGTAATCTTCGCCCTGGGCGTCGATGTATGAACGCGTCAAACCCACCGGGGTGGGGAGCGGGAACGGAACGCGGCGCAGGAGGAACTCGTGCGGGCACGAGAGGGCGCGCATGATGAAGCCAGGGATGTACGCCGTCGATCTGCGAGAACGAGTCGTTCTGAGGACTAACTTTGCCAGCTCGTCGACGGTGTACTCCTTGTTACCGGCGAGCTCGTACGTCTTGCCGCAGGTTAACTCGTCGTGCACGATTTGGCGAACGGCGACAGCGACGTCGTCGACAAACACTGGTTGGTGCTTGGAGTCACCACCATCGATGATCGGCACCGCCGGATATTTGCGAGAGTGTTCACCGAACACATTGAGGAATCTATCTTCGACGCCAATCATCTTGGCGGGTCGCACGATGGTCGCCGACGGAAACGCCTCGCGAACCACCGCCTCGCCAGCCGCCTTCGTTCTATAGTACGCGCTCGGATGATCTTCGTCCGCACCCAACGCGCTGACATGAATCAAACGACGCACGCCAACGTCCGCGCAGATCTCCGCGAGCTTCTTCGGAAACGTGACGTGCACGTCGTCAAACGAAAAATTACGCGTCTCCCACTCTCTCCCGACCATGTTGATGACCACGTTACTTCTCTCCACCGCGTAACGAATCGCCTCCTCGTCTCTGATGCTGTAATCCAACTGCACAATCTGACCGAGATCGCCCATCACCTTCAAGTGCTGTCGATCATTCTCTCCGCATCGAGTCGGAAGAATCATGCGCGAACCGCTCTTCGCCACGTGATGCGTCACGTATCTCCCCAAAAATCCAGTCGCCCCGAACACCGTACACGTGATGCCGCTGCGCGTTCGATAGAACCACCCCACGAAGGGTCAACGTCGGTCAGTCCAGGCTCGACGTCATCGGTCGCGCGTTCTCGTTCGAGTCCTCGTCGGTCGCGCGCGCGTTCGCTCCCAACCCTATCCCGCAACCCCGTCGCTCGGACCTCCCCTCGCGCGCGCGCCCCCGTCTCGCGCGCCGTCGCTCGCGCCGTCGCGCGTCAACGCACCTAAACGACGACCGCCCTCCCGTCCCGATCGCCTCGCTCGTGACCGGCGGCGGCGGAACTTTAAAATCGGTTCCCGGTTTCACGGTGCTCGAGCTCCGCGCGAACGCGACGAGCGACGCCGTCGCCGCGCGATCGACGTCCCATCCGCATCGCGAGAGGTACGCGGCGACGTTTGCGCGACGCGCGATCGCGCGCGACATGACCCCGAGAGTCGTGCGCGCGAGTGCGGAGAAAAGTTTACCGATCGCGAGCTCGAGCGCCGCGCCGCCCCGACGCGAAGATTCGAGCGAGACGCCGCGGGACGCGCCGACGCGACCGTCGGGGCGAGACGGTCGAGAGACGGGATTGAATGAATGTGAAATCATTGGATGACGCTAGGATTCTCGCGGTTCGACGACGTCGCGCGCGCGCGAAATAAATCAAACTACGTATCTATCTACACTTGAAGACGCGCTCGCTCGACCGTTTGAGCGCGGCGGCGAACGCCGCTCGATCCTCCTCGGGAAGTGACACCAAGCGCGTCTCCAACACCGCCGCCACGCTTTCACACGCCTCCGTCGCCAGACGCACGAGGGCGAGTTCGGGAGAACACGCCCTCGACGCGGACGCGTTCGGGACGCTCGGCGCTCCGCCCGCCGCCCGCCGCGCGTCCACCCCTCCCGCACCGTACCGCGCCGCCTCCACCGCGCGCGCGCGCGCGCGACGCTCCCAATCGATCGAAGACATCCCAGTCGCGTCACCTCCCGCCCCATCCGCAGCCTCCGCGCGCTCGCTCTCGATTCGTTTCATCCAATACTCGCCCACTTGCTCGGACGTCTTGTGCGCCTCGTCCCCGTCCCCGTACGCCCCTCGCGCGCTGAACGACCTCGCGGCGACGCCGCCGAGCGCCATGTCGCGCTCGCTCATCGCGTTCGTGCGCTCGGTCCAATACGCCGGTAATCCCGCGGACGGATCCATGGCGCGCGTCGCCTCCTCGCGCGCGCGCGAGTGACGAGGACGAGGGCGTCCGCACACGACGACGCTCGAGGAGGCGACGCGCGAGGAGGCGACGCGTCGAACGTCGAACGGGCGAACGGGGACGTCGACGTCGACGGTGACGCGCGAAGGGTGACGCGCGAGCGGTGGGGAGGCGAATTCGCGCGACATGTCGAGCGGGGGCGATCGCGCGCGAAGGAGCTCGCGGGGTGCGGGTGCGGACGATGGATCGACGTCGACGGGAGCTCTGGGTGGGACGCCGCGCGCGAGCGCGAGTGAGGGCGGCGGTGAGGTGTTCTCGACGCGGTTCACGTGGTCGCACGGCGGGGGACAGGTGCACCTGTGCGGATCGTTCACGAATTGGTTGGAAACCGTTCCCATGGCGGGCGAACGGGCGCCGGACGGGTCGTCGGTGTTCACGGTGATGTGTGATTTACCGCCGGGGTATCATCAGTATAAATTCATCGTCGATGGGCAGTGGAGACACGACGAGAATCAGGCGTTTATACAAGACCCGCTCGGGAACGTGAATAATTGGCTGTACGTGAAACCGGCCGGAGGGTCGACGCCGCCGACGACGAGCGCGCCGGGAGCGGCGGAACCGGTGCCGATAAGTGGACCCGTGCCGGTGCCGATGAATCGACCGGCGATGAGCGGAGAGAGTGGGGGGATGGATTGGGTGCAAGACGCCGGAGGCGGGGGGTTCGGCGACTACGCGGCGACGGCGAATCGTGCGGCCTCCACCAAGTTGCGAAGAACGAGCATGGAGCTTCAGAGCAATCAAAGGGCGAATGTAGACGTTGAGAGTGGACATGACGGGCAGCAGCCGGACACGAGCGGGGCGCGCGTCATGGAGTTTCTGCAAAAGCACACCGCGTACGAGCTCATCCCAGAGTCCAACAAGGTTGTGGTATTAGACACGAAACTTCCGATCAGACAGGCGTTCCACGCGTTTTATGAGCAAGGCATATACGCGGCGCCTCTATGGGACGAGGACTCGCAGGACTTCGTCGGTTTGTTGAGTGCGGGTGATTTTATTGACATCATGAGTCGGTTAACCGCCGCCCTGGCTGATAGAGAAGAGTTGAGCGACGCAGAATTAGATCAGTTCACCATTCAGCTCATTCGAGACGAGTACGAAAAAGAAGGAATGCGAATGCGATCACTCCTGTACGTGAAACCCGAGGATTCACTGTACGAAGTGGCTTTGAAGATGACGGAAGCCGGCGTTCACAACGTACCCGTGCTCTCGCACAACTCGGCGTGTCCCGCAGGAAGTGCGGCATCTGCGTCCACGCCGACGTCGATCCCGCACTTTTTGCACATGACGAATCTCGCCGAAGTCTTGGCGTGTCTCAACAGGCACTTTAGAGGCATTCCGAGCGCTCTGCCACTCTTCTCGCAGCCCATCGGAGCGTTGCCCATAGGTACTTGGACGGAACGTTTCGGCGGTTCCCGTTCGAAACCCATACCACCGCTGCCCCAAGGCGTTCACGAGGAGTACTTGGCGCGCGAACTTCACCCCATACGCGCGGTTCGTCCGGACGCCTCCGTCGAACAAGTCTTCGACGTCTTGCACGGCATATCGGCGATCCCCATCGTCAACGAGCACGGCGTCTTGATGGACCTGTACGCTCGCGGCGACGTCATCCGTTTGGCCGCCAACAGCGCCTACATGGGTTCTATCAAGGATTTGAGCGTCGCTCAGGCGCTCGGCGCCACGCGTCCGACCGCTCTGAACGAACAAAACGACCCCTCCTCGACGCACTACGGCCGCTTCAGCACGTGCGTCCGCGGGGACACGCTGCGCACCGCCCTCGAGATGCTCTCGCTTCCGCACATTCGCAGACTCATCGTCGTCGATCCGACGACCAAGGTCGTTGAGGGCATCGTCTCTCTCTCGGATGTGTTTAGTTTCTTAATCGAAAACGCGTGATTTCTCGCCGTCGTCAAAAAAGTGTAATACCAGAAGCCGACCATCACGCCATCCGACTGCAGACGCGCGCGCGCACTCGTCTCGCTCGCCGACATGTCGAACGCGTTCGCGAGCCTGCGACGCGACGTCCTGTTGACGTCGTTCAGTCGACACGGGAGCGGCGGCGACGCGTCGTCCTCGGGCGCGTGCGCAGCCGCCGGCGGGAAATCACCCTCGGCGGCGTGCGATGCGCTCGCGCGAAGCCTGCGTCGGGGCGAGTACGAGGATGTCCTGCGATCGGACGTCGTTCGACGGGCGTTAGGTTTGGCGAGCGCGACGGAGGTGACGGTGAGCGACGTCGACGCGCACTACGCCGCGGTGTCTCGAAGAGTGGTCACCGCGGCGCGAGCCGAGAGAGACGGGTCCGGGGATGAGGACGAGGCGTTTGCGATCGCCGTCGCGGGCGTGGCGGCGCTGTACATCTTCGTGCGCTCGACGGTGACGGGGCCGAGGACGGAGAAGGCGACGGCGACGCCTTTCGTGGACGACGCGGCCAAGGAGACGAGCGACGCGTGGGACGCGTACGCTCGCGAGCGGTTGTCTTTGGACGGTGAAGACTTGCTCGGGCGATGCGACATGCCGCAGTATTTACTCTTGGCGCGAATTATTTTACTCGATCGTTTTGTGGACTCGTTGGCGTGGGTTCGAGCGCTCGATGTGCCCGCGCTCACGCTCAAAGCGGCGAGAGCGGCCATGCCGACGGAGAGAGTCTTTGCGCGAGATTCGCACGATGCGCTCTGCGTGTGGTTCGCCGCGCGAGTGGCGATCACACATCAGCGGGCGTTAGCTGGACAGAGTCCGACACTAAGAGGTGAATTATTGGGCTTGCACGCGTATAATTTGGTGACGTTTACGCCGGTTCGCATCGAGGGTCAGACAGCGCACCGCGACGAGATCATGTTCGAATCGATGGCTCGGTTAGAGGCATCTTTGATGGAACATCAGTACGGCCACGTGGACAGTGCGTACATGTTGCAGCGCGGAGCGGCCATCGCTCTCGGTTTGAGTCACGAGATTACCGGCGCGTTGGGATATCGCACCGTGCATCAGCAAAACGCAAAAACGCAGCTCGTTCTGAACGTCGACATGGAATCGAAAGATTGGGGAGACAGCGACGACGAAGTAGACGATGGAGGTTCGGAGCAAGCGGGTGAACTCGACATCGAAGGAAGTTCGCAAGCAATGGCTCGCATCGCGACGGAACTCGTGGGTCTTAGCGAAGACGGCAGTCAGGTTCTCACGAAACCTCGCTTGGTCGAGGGAGCGCCTCCGTCCATGCAATTGCCCTCAGCCGCGCAAGCCGTACTGATCGCAGCCGCGATCACCGTTCGTAAAAAGCAAGCCGATGACGGCTTGCGCAGCTACGAGATGGCGCCGTACACTGAGTTTGTTGGTTCGCAAGAAAAATCGCAACCCATTCTTCGCGCGGCGACCACTGTGCTCACGTCCAGGCATGAACGTGATCGAGCGCGCACGCGCGAACGTTCGCTCTTGGTACTTGAAGATTTGGTTCAGACACTCGAACGAGCGCACCCCAAGGTTTCGTCGCGTATGCGTTACGTGTTTTCCACTTGGTTTCCGCCGGCGGCTACTCTGAAGAAAGAGCTGGGCGAGCAGCTCGTGAGCATCGGCATGGTCGGAGCTGCGCTCGAGCTGTTCGAGGAGGTCGAACTTTGGGATCCATTGATAGTATGTTTGAGTCTTTTGGGAAAGAAACAGCAGGCTGCTGACTTGGTTCGTCGCCGACTCGACGCGGATGATAGAAATCCCAAACTGTGGTGCGCCCTCGGCGACGCCCTCGACGATGAGCAGTACTACTGGAAAGCCTGGGAGGTCAGCGGTGAACGGAATGCGAGAGCAAGGCGTTCTTTGGCGCGTCGTGCGGCGGCTCGAGGAGATTGGGCCGCCGCTGCGGAACACTGGATGTCTGCGTTGAAAATTAACCCGCTCTTCCCAGACGGTTGGTTTTCCGGTGGTTACGCGTGTCTCAAGTGTGATCGAACTGATGAAGCACTCGCCGCTTTCGTTAGGTGCACTCAAATCGATGTTGAGAACGGTCAGGCTTGGAACAATGTCGCTGCTCTGAGCATTAGACTTAAACGTTTCACAGCCGCGCACACGGCGCTGTGCGAAGCCATCAAGCACCAGAGAACGAGTTGGCACACGTGGGAGAACCACGCCATGGTCTGCGCAAAGGTTGGCAAATTCGCAACGAGCGCGTTGGCGTTGTTGAAGGTTCTCGAGCTCACTCAGGGCGCGCGTGTTCACATAGAGACTATACAAACGTTGGTAGAGAGAGTCAGGGAGGCGAGAGAGGATCCCGAAGGGGCAAAGTGGATCCAAGACGCCGCCAATTGGGACGAGGAAGAAGCTGCGGCAAAGGAGGAAGAGGAGGAATCCTGGGCAAACACTGAGATGGGCGATTTGGCGGCTGATATGCTCGAGGCGTTCTCTGGCGTCGAGTTGCCTAGCATGTCGTACGCTCCAAAAACTGAGTCTGCGCATCCCTCAGGTATGCCTCGCGTCGCTTTGCAGCTGGAGGCAGCGTTGGAGCAGGTCTTAGTTCGCTCGGCTACCGGTGGAAGCGCGGGTGAGCGCAAGGTGAAAGAAACATCACAAATTTGGGCGCTGATGGCAGAGTTCAAGACAATTCTCGGTCAACACGAGGAGGCGACGGATGCGCGACTCAAGAGCGTCCGCGCGCTGGATTCCTCGGGCTGGCGACGGGACATCGAATCTTACGAAGACTACGCCGTGGCGACCAAGTTTATGGTCAATGCGGTCATGTCCGACATCGAAGCCGGACGAGGCGGGAGCGCGGATAGTCTCCGACTGCATTTGAAGAGCGTCGTAAAAGTCGGCGAGAAGCAAGGCTTTGAGGAGTCGGACGCGTACGCGCAGATGTCCTCTTTACTCGAGAAAGTTTCGTCCACGTAGTGATGTAATCGATAGAACGACTCGTGGTCGGCGTACATTCTTACACTTCGTTTTTACTACTAGTACGGGTTCGTGGTGCTCGTTTGTCATCAGTCCATACCACCGGACGCGAGGTTGAGCAAGTAGTTTGCCGCGAGTTGCTCGTTCTTGTCGCACGCGAGATAAGCCTCGACGCAAATTTCTAACGGGAAACCTAGTCCGACGAGACGATCGACCGTATCGCGCTCTTCAGCTGTGAGTTCGATTTGCACACCGCCCTCACCTTCGCCGTCTAATTCCGGAACTCCGCCCTCGCCGCCGAAATCAGCCATAATTTCTTGAATGTTGTCCGGCAACGGTTCGTTGAGTAGAGCTAAAAATTCTTCCTGGTTCGCGTTTATCAAGTGGTACAACTGCGGATTTTGACGCTGCAACTCGGCGAGCATCGGCTGTAAGATTTGCGGGTTTCCTTGCACCATGACGCGAATGGCTTGAAACTGCGGATTGTCACGCAAAAAGTCCAACATGTGACCATCTCCGTCTTGTCCTCCCTCTATGTTCGGAATACCCTCGGGAAACAAATTCAGCGCGCCGATCGAAGCGGGCGTCGCCGCCGCACCGCCGACAGAGGGTGGCTGTCCCATCGCGGTCTCCATCGCCTCCGCCTGGGCCGCCGGCGCCGGCGCCTCGGGCGCCGCCGGCGCCTCCGGAATACCGGTCAACAGGTACTCGACCGCACGATCCGGATTATTGAAGGCCGCGCGCAACGCCTTAAGCACTTGATCGCGTTCGAATCCCATGGTCATGATCTGCGTCACCACCGCTTCCAGTTCCGCGCCCGAGACGAGCCCGGGCCCGCTCGCCGCCGGCGCGGACGCCTCCGTCGCGTTCGCGCTCGCCGTCTCCGCCGCCGGTGCGGCCGGCGCCGGTGCCGTCGCCGTCTCCTCCTCCGCCGCCGGCGTCGCCGTCGCGGGCGCCGTCGCGGGCGCGGGCGCGGGCGTGGGTTTCGGCTTGGGCGCCGCCTTCGGCTTTTGCACCATGACGACCACGAACGATTCCTCCGTCACCCCCACCGACTCGAGCGTCGCGTCATCCGTCAACACTTTCCCCTTGTGCACCAACACGACGTTCTCTTCGCCGCCGTACCCTTGCGATTCGCGCACTTTCGCCTTGACCGCGCCCACGTCCGCCGTCGCGTCCACGTCCAGATCAAACCGTTGATTCGTCCTGCGCGCGCGTCGTCACCGGGCGTCCCGCACCGTCAGTCGCTCGCTCGCATCATCGCGCGCGCATCGTTTCACCCTTTCGCCCTCCCCTCGCGCCCCCTCCCCGTCGCCGTCACCCTCCACGCGCCGTCGCGTCTCTCGCGTCATCGCGCGCGCCATTCATCCATCCACGCCCGCTCCTCGCGTCTCTCGCGCCTCCGTTCGTCGCTCGCGCACGCACAGCGTCTTAAACGACACTTTCATCGTCCTCCTCCTCGTCGTCTCCCCTCGCGCTCGATCGCGCGTCGCCGAGTGTCGTCGCCCTCTCGTCCCGCCGCCGCGCATTTTCCGCGCGCCCCGACCGACGCTTTCGCCGCACTCTCTCTCTCGCGCGCGCGTCTCTCGCGCGTCTCTCTCGCGCGTCCACGAATCATGACGGACGTCTCCGCGCGTTCGTACGACGAAGAGGCGGCGTTCATCACCGAGGCGTCGCCCACCAAGCTCATCGTCGCCGAAGGGTTCGTGCCCAACATGCGCGTGCGCGGGGAGGTGTACGTCAACGAGAGGCTTCGTGCGCTCGTTCTGGGGGAATTGCGCGCGTATTGCGAGTCAGAGGGGGCGCGTGGGACGGGATACTCGCCGGCGTTGAAACAGATCGCCAACGTGGCGGCGTTGCCGGGGGTGGTGCGGGCGTCGGTGGCGCTGCCGGATGTGCACAGCGGGTACGGATTCGCCATCGGAAACGCGGCGGCGTTTGATTGCGGAGACGAGGACGCGATCGTGAGTCCCGGTGGGGTTGGATTCGATATAAATTGTGGTGTTCGGGTGTTGCGAACGAATCTCACCGAGGCGGAGGTGGGTCCGGTGAAGGAAGAGTTGGCGCAATCGCTCTTCGACCACATTCCGGTCGGCGTGGGGAGTCGCGGGATCATTCCGACGTCTCCGGCGGCGTTGGAGGCGGTGTTGGAGATGGGAATGGATTGGAGTTTGCGTGAAGGGTACGCGTGGGCGGAGGATAAGGAACACACGGAGGAATACGGACGGATGTTGAATGCGGATCCGAGTAAAGTGAGCGCGCGGGCGAAGAAGCGAGGCTTGCCGCAAATGGGAACGCTCGGCGCGGGGAATCATTACGCGGAGATTCAGGTGGTGGATGAGATTTTCGACGAGTTCGCGGCGAAGAAGATGGGAATCGATCGCGTCGGGCAGATTTGTATCATGATTCACAGCGGAAGTCGAGGTTTAGGGCATCAGGTGGCGACGGACGCGCTCACCGCGATGGAGCGCGCGATGGAGCGCGACGGCATAGAGGTGAACGATCGACAGTTGGCGTGCGCGAAGATTAACAGTCAGGAGGGACAGGATTACCTCGCCGCGATGGCGTGTGCGGCCAACTACGCGTGGGTGAATCGGTCGAGCATGACCTTTTTGTGTAGACAGGCGTTCGCGAAAATGTTCGGCAAACCGCCCGACGAGTTGGACATGCACGTCGTCTACGACGTGTCGCACAACATCGCAAAGTTTGAGGAACACATGGTGGACGGGGAGATGAAGACGCTGCTCGTCCATCGAAAAGGTAGCACGCGCGCGTTTCCGCCGCACCACCCGCTCATCCCCGTCGATTATCAGTACACGGGACAACCGGTGTTGATAGGAGGCACGATGGGAACGTGCTCGTACATTCTCACCGGCACGGAGAAGGGCATGCGCGAAACCTTCGGCTCGACGTGTCACGGCGCCGGTCGCGCGCGAAGCCGCAACAAATCCCGCCACGTCTTACAGTACGAGGAAGTCCTCGCCAAGCTCAAGACGAAGGGCATCGCCATTCGCGTCGCGTCGCCGAAACTCGTCATGGAGGAGGCGCCGGAATCGTACAAGGACGTCACCGAGGTCGTCAACACGTGTCACGACGCCGGCATCTCCAAAAAGTGCGTCAAACTTCGCCCCATCGCCGTCGTCAAGGGCTAGCCAGATCCCACGCGACGTCGAGTAGATTTTCAATACCCATCCATCGATTCCACCGCGCGCGCGCGCTCACGCGTCCAACCGCGCCGTCGACCGCGCGCACGTCTCGACCACGTCCATCGCGTCCTCCCGAACCCGCGATCGCACCGATACCCTCGACTTTCCGATCGCGATCCCGCTCTCGCGATCGACCTCCCATCCCATCGCTTCCAACGCGCGCGTCGCCTCCGCCTCGTCGCGCGTCGCCAACCGTTTCGCCGCCTCCGCCGTGGTCAATCGATCGTGCGTCCTCGTCATCTTCCCCACCGCCGCGCGTCGCACGCCCTCGACGCACGCATCTCTTCCGCGTCCACCGTCGTCTCCTCGCCACTCGCGCGCGAGCAGACGCGCGAGCGCGCCACCGTCGTCGTCGACGAGACATTTTCCCAAAACGTCGCGCATGGCGTCGACATCGTCACCGTCCTCGTCGTTCGGGACGTCCTCGCGCGCGCGCTCGAGGGCGAACCGCGCGAGAGTGAGATCACCGACCGCGAGGTGACGCATCGCGTCCATCGCGCGCGTCACCGGTCGCGTCTCGACGTTCATGATCGATCTCCGAACCGTCAGAGTGTGACGACGATGCGCGCGGTGGCGACGACGACGACGACGACGACGACGCGCGCGCGTCGATCGAGACGTCGAGTGACCTCGGTCCGCGCGCGCGCGTCGACCGATGACGCGCTCACGCGCCGGGTGACGGTGATGACGCCCGTCGTGATGAATCTTCTCGCGCGCGCGAACGTCGCGCGCGCGCGCGGTGGACCGCGCGTGCTCGTCGTCGGGTCCACGGGACAGACGGGGAGATTCGTCGTGGAGGAATTGACGCGGACGGGGAAGGCCGGGGAGGTGGTCGCGGGCGCGCGTTCGGTGGAGAAGGCGAAATCGTTGGGGTTGAACGCGACGGCGGACGCGATTCTCGGCGGCGTCGACGTCACGGCGGGCGCGGACGCGTTGGCGACGCAGATGGAGGGGTTCGACGTCGTCATCGTCGCCACCGGGTTCGTGCCGGGAAATCCGTTCAAGATGAACGCGGCGGCGCACGAGGTGGATAACGTGGGCGTGTGCTCCGTCGCCGACGCGGCGAAAAAGGCGGGCGTCAAACGCGTCGTGTTGATTTCGTCCGTTCTCACCAACGGCCCGGGGATGGGCGCGGAGAACACGCCGGGGTATAAGATCACGAACGCGTTCGGGAGGGTTTTGGAGGAGAAGCTCGTCGGTGAGAATCATCTTCGAGACTCGGGCGTGCCGTACACCATCGTTCGTCCGGCGGGCCTGAATAACGACGAGCCGAAATCGCCCCTCGTGCTCGCGGGCGAGGACGTGATGACGTCGGGAGAGATTTCTCGTCGACTCGTCGCCAAGGTGATGGCGTACGCCGCGTTCGACGCCGAGTGCGAAGGGAAGGTTATCGAAATCGCCGAGAGCGGTTCCTTCACCGGCGACGACCCGACCGACGGGAAGACGGTCGCGCTCGATTCCGATCCCAACGCTTGGTTCGCGTGACGGCTCGTTCGGTGATTCGGTGATTCGGTGACGGCGACGGCGACGGTGAACGGTGAAGGTATGTAATGTGTACGCGACGTCGCATCGCCTCACCCTGAATACAACTCCTGTAAGAATCCACACGTTTTCGCACGCCCGCGTCGCTCGCCGCCGGCCCGAGCGCTCTTCGAGGCTTCGTCCCCAATCGCCGGCGCGCGCTTTCCCGCGAGACGCGCGCGCGAGCGACGTCGACACCGACCGACGAGACGCGCGCGTGCGCACGCGTGCGCGCGTCGTCCACCGTCATGGCGCCCGTCGAGCGCGGCGGCGAGTCGAATCCCCCGTCGTTGGAAGATTTAGTCGGCGCGCGTCGCGAGGCCGCCAACGCCGTCGTTCGACCGACGTTCGTCTCCAAGGAGGATCGCGCCAAGGCCGCTATCGCCCGTCGCGAGGCCGAGGTCGCGGCGCAGCGCGCGCGCGCGGAGGAGGCTCGAAAAGCGGCCGCGCCTCCGCCGCCTCCGCCGTCGAGCGCGGCGACGCGCGCGCCGAGTCGGTTCGCGCCGTCGCGAGACGGACGCGACGGCGGCGGAAGGTACGGTGGGTACGGCAAGAAGCGTCGTGGTGATGATCGGCGCCGAGGTCAGGACGCGCGCGGGGGCGTGAGAGAGGATGAGATGGACGAGCGCGCGCGGGAACTGGAGATGCTCAAGAGACAATACATGGGCGGCGGCGACGAGAGGAAAAAGACGAAACCGGCGAATCGGGGCAAGTTTGTGTTCGATTGGAACAAGGAGGAGGACACGTCGCGTGATTTGAATCCTCTGTACGATAAACCGCATGAGGTGGCGCCGATGTTCGGTCGAGGGATGCTCGCGGGGATGGATCGAGGTGAGCAGGCGCGCTCAAACGCAGGACGC
>MPLT02060014.1_pt1 | contig 12738 bp, 4 predicted proteins | sample 1617391 | NCBI WGS metagenome assembly MPLT02 (sample SAMN05944800, study PRJNA350692) | marine metagenome | biome: marine; feature: ODZ; material: water; isolation source: 70 m water sample filtered on 0.2 um supor filter | place: Pacific Ocean | collected 2012-04-08 | depth 70m m
CAATTTCAACCTGTAATTCAGCAGCCTTCTGGCTATTTAATCCCTGGTATCCGTAGGCATCGTTAATCATCTTCCGGAGGTCCTCATCCAGATCCGTGATATTCCGGCCGATTAGGCGGCCGATGTTTTCCAAAAAATCCTTGGCAACCTTTTCTTCAAACTCCGCAATCTTGCGAAGGCGCAGCACGAGGGTGTTGGCGTACATGTCCTGCACGCTTTCATTGGCGTCCTCCTGCATCTCCTTCATTTTATCGAGCGCCTCTTTTTCCTTCTGCTCGGCTTTCTCGAGATTCTCCTTACGTTCCTGCTGATTTTGTTGCGATTGCTGGGCCTGAGCCAAGGCCTGTTGGGCCTGTTGCATTTCCTGCTGAGACAGGTTTTGCATTTCCTGCTGGGCTTTAGCCATCTTGGCCAGATCATTGGGATCCATTTCCTTATTCTTCAGGGCTTCCTTTGAAAGATCCTCCAAGTCATCCGCCAATTCCTTCAGCTTATCAGCGATATCCCGCTGTTCCTGTTCCTGCCGGCCGATTTGTTTATCGGTGAGATCGCCCTTCATTTGCTCGGCGTCTTTTTGCTGAGTCTCACGCGTGGCCTCGAGGAGGTTTTCCTGTCGGCGAACGAGATCATCCAGCTCCGCCATCTTGCTTTCAAAATTCTGCTGAATGATCTGGGCATGTTCTTCTGGACTCAGGATATACACCTGAAACGGCAATGAGCGGCTCGTGCGTTCACTGCGATAATAATCCTGCGCAGCGGCGTAGATGTTCACCACCATCCCTTCCTGCAGCTTGAGTTTGCGTGGATCAAATAGATAAGTCGAATCGCCGGCTAGAATGCGAGGTTCAAACTCCCGCAATACAGTAACGCCATTCGCCAACCGATTAGTCTCACCCCGGCGGAAGGCTTCCCATTCAGCGGAGAGCACTTTCAACCCATAATCATCCTCGGCCATCATTCGAATATCCAAAACCTCCTCCAGCAGAATGGCCACCACCGGGGCTTGCCCTGGGCAATCCACACGATGCGGCGGATTATCAGACTGCCGTTCCAGTGAAAGTTCCCAGGGTTGCTCCCCCTCGATCCCATAGGAATCACGCCAGGCAAACTCCAATTCACGATAGTCATCCAGCTCCAAAAACTGTGTCTTGAATTGATCCCCATTCACCTCCAACTGGACCGGCTCGATTTCACCACCAATATTAGGCACGGGCTTCAGCCGCACCTGATTCAATTCGCGGGTGGCTTGGGCGGAAAACTGAACCTGACTGCCTTCTAGATAAGGGAATACCGTCCCATGCACTTCACGGTCTGTATCCTCATATTGCAAGTAGGTCGGGAATTTCACCGTGGCATTGGGAAGTTCCACATTCGGGCGGGCCACCGGCTGAATGGTCACGGTGCGTTTAGTGTCGCCCATGCGCAGGGCCAATTCCAATTTCTTGGTGCGGCCGGGAATCTGATAGGTCACCTCACCGTTTTCCATGGCAGCAGTCTCGCGTTTTTTCCCGTTTGAGAGTATGGCTTGCGAGGGATCAGGAAGCAGGGCCTCGAAGGAATTCGCCAAGTCGGCCTGCACATTCAATTCGGCCCGCAAAAAATCATCCGCACGGGCGGCCGAGGCGCTCGTGGTTTTCCATTGCCTTTCCAACACCTTCCAGAACGGTTGCTGACTTGCCGCATCCGCGAATGCGTATTTGGATTGCATGGCAAACTCTTCACCGCGCGGCACATAAAACACTCCCCCCACATCTGCCCGGCCATCCACGCGCAGTCCGCCTTCCTCGACAAAGGTGTAACGTTCTTCACTGGACATGGCCCAACGCTTGAGCGCATTCCGGCTGGCATCCGGGGTGTGGTCGACTGTGAAAAATAACCCAGCCAACACAAAGATCGCCATTAGTGAATACATCAACGGCTTGCGGGTCGCGACCGCTTCGTTGAATGAGAACCGCTCGGACTCACGGTCTATCTGTTCAATGGCCGCCCGGCATAAGGCTTCGGAGACATCTTCGGGGCGTTGCTCGTGATCCGCCAACTCCACCGCACTGACCAAGCGATCTCCTAATCGGCGGTGCTTGCGCTGCACAATGGCGGCCAGCACGCGATTATCGCGCCGGTGAATCAACCAGTGATGCACCCACGGCCACGCAAAAATGACGGCCACCGCCACGCCCGCAAGAGCAAAGAGGCCACGCGCCCAGAATGGGGTTTCCCAAAATCGGTCAGAGAAATACACCAGCATCCAGCTCACTACCAATCCGGCAATCAGACCGCTGAGAGCGATGGCCGTGTCGACCACGAACAATTTGCGCTGCAAGGAAGACAGCTTGTTCCTCAAGCCCTCCGGCAAATCCACTTGAAACACGCTCTTCTCAGCCATTTTCTCCTCCGTTTTCCTTAAATCAACCCCAGCACCTTACGGGATACCCAGTAAACTACAAGCAGGAAGACGATTGCGCCTCCCCACCACTTACTACTCCATAGACGGAAACGCTCTTCAATTACTTCGTTTTCTGCCACCAAACTTATTGCCCCGATCAACTTTTGCAGATCAGCCGGGCCACCGGACTGGCCACCGGTGCGTTCGGCAATCTCGCGCATGACCTTCAAATTCGCTGGTTGTCCCAGCAATTCGCGGGTGATCTTTTCCACATTAATTTCTGTCTCCAGTTTCTGCTTGCCGTTGGGATTGTAAATGGTGAGCTGATGCAGCCCGCCATTCTGCATCTTCAAACGCGCCTTGAATACGCCCCATCCACCTTCCAACGCGGTGAATTCCAAATTGCGCGTTTTGCCATTCGGCTCCTTCAAATCCGCGCGTAGGACGGTGTTCAAATTGTCTCCTGAAAGATCCAACATCGTTGCCTGCAAATACACTTCGTCGCCCACCTTTGGGTTCTCCGGACTGTACGTCAGACGCATGCCCTGCCCTTGGGCCATCTTGCGCTTATGGGCCATCCAGCGCACAACCTGCCCCCAGAATCGATAGTGATATGTGTCCTCTACCCCGCGCCGCCACCGCCAGGCGGCGTCCGTCCCCATAAAGAGCACCTCGCCATTGCCTTTAGGCTGGATGGCCAACACCGGCAAATACCCGGTGGAGGTACGCAAGCTCGAATGCGTGGCCAACACCTGCGCTCCTGTCCGCGCCCGCTCCACGCCGGCACACCAGAAATATCCAGGCAGATTTTTCCAAATCACTTCATTCAACCCTTCGTCGGAAGCCAGCATGGTCAGGAAGTGCCCCTTACCGCTGCTGCTCAGTTTGAAGCTGGCTTCACTTGGCATGAACAACCCTTCCGGCTTATCCCGATCCAACTCCACTGGAATCAGGTCGCCCAAGGGATGATCCATCAAAGTCAGCTGGCGGCCGCGTTGCCCGGGCATAAAGATTAGGCCGCTGCCTTGTTGCTCCACTAGGCCGCGCAGCAAATCACACTGTTCGCGAGTCAGTTCCCTATCGCCAATGCCCACGTCCCCCAGAAACACGACATCAAACTTCGCCAATTGTTCACGGGTCTCAGGAAATTTTTGAATGTAATTCAACCCGGCACCAGGCCCGAGTTCCGGATGCAGTAAAAGCACGCTAACATCCACACCCGGATCGCGGGTCAGCGCATTGCGCAGATAACGGTATTCCCACCGCGGATACGATTCCACCACCAGCACGTTGAGCTTCTCCGTACGAACAGAGAGGTGAAAGGTTTGCGCGTTGTTATCCTCGATTAATTCCTTTTCGTTCCCCCGCTGCCAAATCGGCAGGTCCAGCGTCATGGTGTAATCCCCCAGCTCGCGCGGCGCCCAAACGATGGAGTCATTCACCAGGCCATACGCCGGAATGGTGATTGGCTTGGCAATGGATACCACGGCTCCGCGACGACTGGTGAGCTTCACTTGCGTACGGATGGGTTCAGGAATATAGCTTCGCACTCGGAACGGAATAGAAATCTGCTCGCCCAACAAGCCAAACTTCGGCGGATTCACCGATTCGAGCACGAGATCCTTTTGCGCCTGCTCGCTGCCGACCGTCAGCGTAAACACCGGCACTTTCTCAGCGCCCAATTTCATGGCCGCCTGCTGCGGGGGATCTCCAACATTCCAATCGCCGTCACCGATCATAAACACGGCCTTCAGGTTCTTGCGTTTGGTTCGCTGGGATTCCAGCGCATTATATATGTCTGTACCATCGCCCAGCGACACCTCGGCGTTGGTGAAGCTCATTCCGAAATCCTGGACAGTCACCTTGGCCAGTCTTTCCAGAGGCGACCAGAAGTTCGTGACCATCTGCCCTTCAAGCCATTCCTGGCGGGTCACCACATCGCGCGCGCCCAAGACCACATCACGCGTATCCATGCTGTGCGTAGCATCGGTCAGGATCACCACTTCCGGTTGCTCCTCGATTTCTGTCACGCGCAAAAACTCCGGCTTGCACAAGGTGAAGAGGATCAGGCCCATGATGATGAACCGCAACGACTCTAAGGCCGCCACCCCCTTACCGCCGCGCCGCGCCCAGTTGCGATAACTGACCACCGCCGTCGCCAGCCAAACCACCAAAGCAAAACCGATCAGCCATGCGGGCGTCTGTAGAGGTTGGAATTCCCAGCCGTTTTCCATCAGATTGCCTGTTGAGTCGAAACCTTACCGGTGGCCGACCGTTGAATTTCCACACGTTCATCCGCGCCCTTGGGCAGAACCAATATTCCCTCGATCAAAAGCGCCAAAGCCATGACCACAAGAAATGCTTTCCACAGCTCCCGATCATCATCCGACTCGATTTCAATCGTGCTTTCCTGGAACAAAACCAACGGCACCCCCCCAAAAAGCGCCTCCACTTCCTCCTGATCCATCGAGATCAGCACATCCTCTCGTTGAGGCCGGTTGACCGCCACCACCCGTTGCCCCATCCTGTATACCCCCGCTTCGAGGTTAAAATCCTTGGCCGTGTTTTCACCGCTTTCCTCCGATACCCAGCGTTCACCTTCTCCTGCTCGGTCATCTCCTGCAACGCGCAGATGCCCCTGAACGTAACGCCCCGAAAGCATGGATTCCCCTTCAGTCAACAACCGTTGCAGCATGGGGACGAGAACCAACCCTTCGGTTACACTGCTCCACTCATCGGTGGGTTGCGTGCCACAGAAAATCACCTGCCCTTTTCCAACGGTTTTGGCCATCAACCAAGGCATTCCATCTTCAAAGGAAGCCTGCACCAACCCATCGCCCTGGATCGCCTTTCGTTGATTCACCCGCAAATCATCCACCGGCAAATACAAGCCCTCTTCCGTGCGTTGCAGAGGTCCTTCGCTATCGGAATAGCTGGTGATGCGGAACCCAAGGTGTTCCTGCTCCTCCTCAGCCGCCACTAAGGCCTGCCAGTTATCGAATGTCTTTGCGTCCTGTTCAAACCGCTTGAGCTCGCCCCAAGACAGGCCGTTAAACGTATTGTTATCGGAAGCCTCTTCCGGGAAACAAATCACCAAGCCGCCCGCCTTAGCATAATCGGTCAAGCGATCAGCTTCCTCGCCCGTGGGCAAAGGTGCCTGCCACAACACCATGGCATAATCAGTCCAAGTCTGCTGACTCACCGCCGTAGGGGCGATCACCGTGCTCACCTGATTGGTATTGGCCGGATCGGGAGCGGCGGCCAAATCCAAAAAGCGCGTTTCGAAACGGTCCGGCACGCCAACCACCGCCGTTTGTGCCTGGATAGGTTCACCGTAAACAAAGTACACCACATTATCCCGAGCGTTGCCGTCTTCCTGATCTAGCAACTCCACACGGCCCCAACCGGACTGGGCGTCCTTGCGCAACGGGAAACGCAACTCATGTTCGTGCGTGACGCCTTCCATCGACACGGTGGCGCTTTTTTCTTGGCCTTCGATTTGAATCGCCAAATCGAGCTCCACCGGCAATGCGGAGCCGCGCGTAAATTCGAGTTTCAAAACCAACTCCACTTGGTCCGCCGTGCGTTGCCGTCCTGCCTCCAATAAACGTACCGAGACATTGGTCGGCATCTCCTCGTCCAGCGCCATCAACCGCACCCCGACTGATTGCGGCAAGCCCTCGATCTTGCCGGATAATTGGCGCCAACGTTTCTCCGCCGCCGGATCCCAGTTGCTCGATTGCAAATCAGACGCCACCCAAATCTCACCAATACCCGGTTTCGTTTCCGCAAACCATTCAACAGCCGACTCCAACAGTGTAGGAATATCCGCAGCCGTATCCGTCACCTCTTTGCTGATTACATCTGGTAGCGCGCTCACGCCTCCCTTCACTTCACGAGGGCGTTCATCGGTGTGCTCCATCACCACGTAGCGCACTTCATCGCCAAATTTCTTAGACGAATCCATGATCACCTCTACCGCGCGTTCAAGCCGCGTCTTCTCGCCTTGCGAAGCCCCCATGCTCGCGGAGCGATCTACAATAATTAAAATAACATCCGGCTTCCCAGAAATCATACCCTTCAAAAAACCGCCCGCCGCGGGCCGACTAATCGCGAACACCAAGGCCATCACCGCCAGCATCCGAAAGAGCAACACCAGCCATTGGCGAACCTTTGCGTACTTAGTCGATTTGCGGTTGGCCATCCGCAAGAACATCATGGCCGCCCAAGGCAGCTTGCGGTGGCGCAGGCGATTGAAGAGGTGGATCAGGATTGGCAATAAGCCAAGCAACAACCCCCAGAGCATCATGGGCTCCAGAAATGTCATCCGCGGCCTTTCGCCAATTGTTCACGCTCAATCAGGAAGTCGGCAATGATTTGATCGTAAGGCTGATCGGTCACCACGCGCCGGTAATCGGCGTTGTGCTTGTTACAACCTTCGTGAATTTTCACGAGATATTCCTGAACCGACTCGAGGTATTGATCGCGAATAATCTCTGGCTCGGCGAGCAACACATCGCTGCTTTCCATGTCCTGAAAACGAATCGGTCGGTCGAGATCAAGATCCAGCTCCAGTGGGTCCAGCAAATGGAACAGCGCGAAATCGTGTTTCTGGAAATGCAAATGCTCAAAGCAATTGAGGAGCTCGTCCACATCGCAGAAGCAATCGGAGATAATGATGACCATCGCCCGTTGTCGAATACGTTCTGCAAATTGATGAAGCTCCTTCACCAAGCCCGTTTCACCACGCGGCTCCGCGCCCGACAGTGTATCGAAGATATAGCGCAAGTGGAGAGGGTTCCGTCGGGGCGGAATGTCCATTGCCACGCCGTCATCGAAAATCTCCAGCCCCACGGCATCGCCCTGATGCACGAGCATGTAGGAAAGTGTCGCGGCAATTTTGCGCGCGTAATCAAACTTGCGAGTGCCTTTCTCTCCAAAGGCCATGCTTTTTGAGCAATCGATTACCACATAACACCGCAGGTTGGTGTCGGCCTCGAATTCCCGGATGTAATACCGGTCCGTACGCGCCAACACTCGCCAGTCGAGCAGTCGCGGGTCGTCGCCGGGGACGTATTTTCGGTATTCCGCAAATTCCACGCTGGAACCGCGAAAGGGGCTTTTGTGGTGGCCGACGATGTTGCCCACCATCGGTTGGCGCGCGTGCAGAAACTGGCCCGAAAGCCGCGATAACACGTCTCCGTCCAGAATCTCGCTGTATGCTGAGTCGCTCAAGAAATCTCCGCGTCCGGTTTATTGATCGGCCAGAGCCGCTTCCTTGTCGCGGATATTCTCAAGCAACTTGGCAACCACAAACTGGCTGTCAACACCCTCGCTCTGGGCTTGGAAATTGGTGAGGATACGGTGCGTAAGCACGGGCGTGGCTACAGCCTCCACGTCTTCCCAGCCAACTACATAACGGCCGTTCAACACGGCGTTGGCTTTGGCGCCGCGGATCAGGTACTGAATTGCACGCGGCCCCGAACCCCACGTGACCCATTTTTTTACCCATTCCGGAGCGTCCTCCGTCTTCGGCCGGGTCATCCGCACCATTTCCACCACGTCGTCATACACGTGGTCTGGCACAGGCACGCGCTCGACCAAGCTTTGGTAACGTTGCAGGGCCTCGCCATCGATCACCTCTTCGAGTTGCGCTGCGGTGGTGCCGGTGGTTTCACGGGCAATGCGGCGCTCTTCTTCCACCGTCGGGTAATCGACCGTAATTAAGAACATAAAGCGATCCAACTGCGCCTCGGGCAACGGATAGGTGCCCTCCTGTTCAATAGGGTTTTGCGTGGCCAACACAAAGAACGGCTGCGGGAGCGCTCGGTGCTCACCACCGGTGGTCACGCGATGTTCCTGCATGGCCTCCAGCAACGCACTTTGCGTCTTGGGCGGCGTCCGGTTAATTTCGTCCGCCAAAATGATGTTGGCAAAGATTGGGCCCTTTACAAATTCAAACTGCCTTCGACCGGCCTCACCGTCTTGCAGAATCTCCGTACCTGTGATGTCGCTGGGCATCAGGTCGGGCGTAAACTGGATCCGGTTGAAGTCCAGGTTCATGATCTTCGAGAGCGAATTCACCATCAACGTTTTCGCCAAACCCGGCACCCCCATTAGCAGACCGTGACCGCGTGACAGAATACACATCAGCATCTCGTCTACTACGCTGTCCTGACCAATGATCACCTTGGCCAGTTCCTCTTTCATTTTACCGTAGTGGGCGCGCAGCTGATCCACGGCCACCTTGTCGTTATCGGATAGTCCGGATCCACTGCCGGCTGACGGGGTAGAGCCTCCGTCGCCACCCGGGGCGTCGGCGTCTAGAAGAATATGATTTTGCATAAAAAGGGGTCTAGTGAGGTCGTTTGAAGAGAAAATTGCCCAAAGCCTCCCACAAGGCAATGATTAAGAGCTCACTTTTGTGTCATGTGTTGACAACTAATCTCATTGGACATTTTTCCATCGCCAAACCCCGGCCACGCACCTAATTTGAATTCGCTTTTTTGGCGGAGCAAAACCCGAGCAGTTTCCGTCCAATGCACAACAACTCGGTCGAGAACTGTTACAGAAAACGAAATGAAAAAGCTCACAGCCTGTCTTGCCCTCGTCGGCATCACCCTCACCCTCCTCTACGCCGTAGAACCTCCCCCCGCCCCCAAGCTGTCCAAGGCAGCTCATTGGGAAGCCTATGAGGCCGCACTAAAAAAAGGCCTTCCCAAGACCGCCATCACTCATCTTGACCCGATTATCGAGAAAACTCTGGCGGACAAGGATTACGCCGAGGCCATCAAGGCCGTGGGCAAGAAAAACGCCCTCGAAGGCACCATCCAAGGCAACAAAGCGCAGGAAAAGATCCGCCGCATGGAGGCCGAGATCAAGAAGGCCCCGGCCGAGATGAAGCCGGTCATGACCGCCATCGTCGCCAACTGGTACTGGCATTACTTCCAACAAAACCGCTGGCGCTTCATTCAGCGCTCACGCACCGGTACCGCACCCACCGATGATTTCGAGACTTGGGACCTCCCGCGTATTTTCACTGAGATCGACAAACAATTCACCGCCGCCCTCGCCCACGAGGCCGTGCTCAAGAAAACCCCCGTTGCCGATTACGATGAGCTCCTACAAAAAGGCTCCCAACCCGACGCCTACCGGCCCACCATGTATGACTTCCTCGTTTTCAATGCTCTGCAATTCTACAGCAGCGGCGAACAAGCCGGTGCCAAGGCGCAGGATGCCTTCGAGTTGAGCGCCGAAGATCCTGTCTTTGATTCTCAAGCCAAGTTCATTGCCTGGCAGATCAAAACCACCGACACCGAGTCTCGCACCGTCAAAGCCCTCAAACTCTATCAGGACCTCCTCAAGTTTCACGCCAACGACGAGGACAAGAGCGCCTATATCGACGCCTCACTCGGGCGCCTGAACTTCGGCAAGAACAAGGCCTATGGAGAATCTAAGAACGACCGGTACCGCACCGCAATCAAGGGCTTCATCAACAAATGGGCCGACCATCGCATCAGCGCCCGCGCTCGCTTCCACCTCGCCCAGTCACTCGATCAGGAGGGCGACAAGGTGCAGGCCCACAAGATTGCCAAGCAAGGCAACGACACCTACCCCGACAGCCCCGGCGGAGCCATGTGCCATAACCTCATCAACCAGATCGAGGCCAAGAGCAGCAACATCACCGTCGAACGCGTCTGGAATAATCCCCGCCCGGACATCACCGTGAAATACCGCAACGTGGATGAAATTCATTTCCGCGTCGTAGCCGAGAACTGGGAAGCCGCCATGAAACGCAAGCGGGGCAACCCTCAATGGCTCGACAATAATGAGCGCAAAGCGCTAATGCAAAAAGAGATCGTCAAGAAATGGAGTGTTAAACTCCCTCCGACCAAGGATTTCCACGAGAGCGTAAAGACCATCAAAGCTCCCGTAGGATTACCCCAGGGATTTTATTACCTCGTAAGCAGCCACGACAAGAACTTCGGTGCTGGCGATAATGTCTGTTACTACACCAGCTTCTGGGTCAGCGATCTTGCCATCGTAGTGCGCCAACGCCACGGCAATGGCCGAGTGGAAGGATTCGTTCTCGATGCACTGAGCGGTGAACCCGTAGCCAATGCCAAGGTCCGCGCGTGGTTCCGCAACGGCAACCAGCGCGTGGAAGCCAACCCCACAACTTCCAATGATAAGGGTCTGTTCAGCTTTCAGGCCATTCAACGCGGCTACCTTCTGCTTGCCAGCAAAGGCGACCAACAACTCAGCTCCTATAACGACCATTACAATCATGGTCGCGTTCACATCCCGCGACCTTACGACCGAACTATCTTCTTTACCGATCGCTCCCTCTATCGTCCCGGACAAACCGTCCAATATAAAGGGCTCTCGATTCACGTGGATTCCCACAACGACAACTACCGCACTATACCTAACGCACTGGTTACTGTGTCCTTCCGCGACCGCAACGGTAAGGAAATTGGGCGACAACAACATCGGGCCAATGACTACGGCTCTTTCAGTGGTAAATTCAATGCCCCGCGGGATCGGGTGCTGGGCCGAATGAGCCTCCAAGTCACAACCGGACCGCGCGGCAGCTCTTCCTTTAATGTTGAGGAATACAAACGACCCAAGTTCGAAGTCGACCTCAAAGCCCCTGAAACCGCCGCCAAACTAAATGGCGAAGTCAGTCTATCGGGTAAAGCTACAGCCTACACCGGTGCAGCGATTAATGATGCTAAAGTCAAATGGCGTGTTGTTCGCGAAGTACGCTACCCAACTTGGTGGGGATCGTACTATTGGTGGCGCCCGATGCCACAGGGGAAAAGCCAGGAAATTGCCCATGGCAACGTGACTACCAAGCCGGATGGTTCCTTTGATGTGAAGTTTACCGCCAAGCCGGACAACAGCGTATCTGCTTCGGACGAACCCACATTCCGATATACCATTTACGCGGACGTCACCGATACCACAGGCGAAACCCGGAGTGATCAAAGTAGCATCAATCTTGGGTACACCGCCCTCAAAGCCAGCATCTCCGTGGCTGACTGGCAGCAACAGGATAAATCTGTAGACCTAACACTCAACACCACCTCACTTGATGGCGTCGGCCAAAAGGCCGAGGGCACACTCAAGGTTTATGCCCTGAAGCAACCCAAACAAGTGGAGCGAGCCAAGCTTAATAGTAATCGGCACGCCATAATGCCCCACCGTAACGGTCGATTCGCTCCAGAGTTTATCCCTGAGCCCGACGCTTCCAATGTCAACTCATGGGAACTGGGCAAGGTAGTTGTTGAAAAGGGTTTCACCACCGATAAGAGCGGCCAATCCAAGTTCAACTTTGATCTTAAACAAGGCGCCTATCGGGTGGTTGTGGAAACTCAGGATCGGTTTGGCAAAAAAGTGAGCGCCCGCTCACCGATTCAGGTAATTAACCCCAAGGCCGCAAAGCTGGATATCAAAATCCCCAATCTTATCAAAGCCCCTACCTGGACTGTCGAACCTGGTGGCGAATTCATGGCCGTCTGGGGAAGTGGATACGGTGAAGCCCGCGCCTTTATCGAGGTCGAACATCGCCGCAAAATCCTTCAAAGCTTTTGGACCGAACGCGGCCTCACGCAACTCCAGCTCAAGCAAGTTGTTAATGAAGCCATGCGCGGCGGTTTTACGGTACACGTCACAATGGTTCGGGAAAACCGCGCTTACCTCTCCAGCCACAAGGTCAACGTCCCTTGGACGAACAAGAACCTGACGGTGAAATGGGAGTCCTTTCGGGATAAATTACAGCCGGGCCAACCTGAGAAATGGAAAGCCACCATTAGCGGTCCGGATGCTAAGAAAGCGGTCGCCGAAATGGCCGCTGTACTCTACGACGAAAGCCTCGACCAATTCAAAGCTCACCAATGGCAGCAAGCTTTTGGAGTGTTCCGCCAGGACAATAACCGTCTAGGCCAGCAATTCGTAAACATCAATAAAGGTCTAGCACACCTGCAAGGCCAATGGGATCGTCGTAATCACAAGAACACCTCCATGAGCTACCGGCAATTCCCCGGCGAAATTACCGCTAATCTTTACGGGTACCGATACTACGGAACTCGCAATAGAGCGTTGGCTGGGTTTGCCGCTCCAGAAATGGCGGGGGCGCCTCAAATGATGCGCTCGGCAAAAATGGCTGAAGGAGGATCTGCACCAATGGCGTTAAACGCATCTGCCCCTGATGTTGCAGCGATGGCGATGGAAGACGCTTCGGCTGATGCTGATTTCGCTAAATCTGGAGTCGAAAAACTAGTAGAACAACAAGCTGGGAGAGGGCAAGCCAACGGATCTCAAAACGGACCGGATCTTTCGAATGTAACCGC
>MPLT02365774.1_pt1 | contig 12734 bp, 9 predicted proteins | sample 1617391 | NCBI WGS metagenome assembly MPLT02 (sample SAMN05944800, study PRJNA350692) | marine metagenome | biome: marine; feature: ODZ; material: water; isolation source: 70 m water sample filtered on 0.2 um supor filter | place: Pacific Ocean | collected 2012-04-08 | depth 70m m
CAAAGCCGGGTCCGATTCCATGTCGTTTGCGAGCGCGTCAAACAGTTCCCAAGGAAGGCGCAGCTTGCGCTCAACTGTCTCCCTCATGAGCACGTGCTCGTCGCCGCTCTCCGCAACTGTCGTTAGCCGCGTCCACCACCACGACTGCCGCCAGTCGTGCTCCCACTTATGCCGTACTGTCTTCCCTGGAAACATCGGTCTTCGCTTGAACCCGGGACGCGAACCGTACCGAGCGCGCCCGCCGACGAGTCGAGCAGCTGACCGATCCATCGATTATGGATGCTCGAGCTCTAAGTACGCAAGCGTCACGACGTACGCGCTCGTGACAAGAAAGCACATCTTCTCCTCGTCACGCCATCGTGCGACGTGCACGTTGGCACTAACCATTCGCGTGCCGCGGGCGGGTGTCGCGGGCGGCACGCGAATTGTTGTTTGAAAAATTTGAAAAAGGGCGAGCCAACGCGCGACGTGAGAAGTTATGGTCAAAGTTATGAAAATTAACTCACAGTCCCGTCGTTGTCACCGCTGCTCGGTGCGTAGTTGTTCTTCGAAAAACCTGGATACAGAGTGCCGAATTCTTGACAGTACGACTTCAAACCCTGCTTCAGCGCGTCACCCTTCACGTAGATCGCTCCTTGTGCTGTTGCTTCCGTCCGAACCTTCACGGACTCGTGCGCTCTGCGGAAGCTTCCCACTCTCCAAGGACCACGTGCATAGACCTGCTCTGTCGAGCGCGCGTATGATAGCCGGATACACGCGAGCGGTCGAGTTCTGTCGCACCTCTCGCCTCGACGACGCGCCCCCGTCGCGTGAAGCGTACTGACGAGCGAGCAACGCGCCGACGATTTCGCACGCGAGCCAGTTGGGCGATCTACCCCTCTTCTTCTTTCACCATAACTTTGTCAACTTTGTCGTACTCACGAGTCGTGAACCATCGCGTCGGACTTTGTGTGATTAAAGTGAACGGACATTTGGGAAATTCCACGAGTTATCGGGATCGACCTAATAAAGACGGAACACCCGATTTTATAGAAGATCTCCCGTCCAGCCTTAGTCGGCCTAAACGTACAGTTATGGGAATTTGCTATTATGGTCGAATCTGGACTCCAGATTCTGGAGTCCAGATTCGTGGACATTCGTTCGTCTCCGTTATTGCTTGGGGCTTCGAGCTTGCTCACCTGTTGTGTGAGACTTGAGTGTGAGAGCTTAGGCACAGTACTCCGCACAGCACCATAGAAACCGCAAGAGTCTTGTTCGCGCATGTCTCAACGTGTCCGAACGTTGTTGGGAACTAAGCGTGGCGTGTTCAGTTCTTGCAGTATCGGCACATGATTCCTCTTGTGATGTTTATACTTGGTGAATGAGGAATGACGATGAAGGCCCGCGACGGTAAAGTGATCTCGTTCTCCGCGCTGGATGGTTATCTCGCAGTTTCCTCTCAAGTTGGAGAGAACACTTTGAGGATTCAAATTTTCGATGCGACTGGTACTTTAAGAAACCAATTGCGCTGCGTGAAATCATCCCATCTGCTCGGTTTGAGTTGGGTTCATGATGGTCGAGTGTTGTTGTGCGTACTCTCCGATGGTAGAGTGCTTGAGTATTGTAATTTTGCCCGCAAGTATATTACGAGTCACAGCCTCGCATTGAAAGAAAGGCTTCTGAATATTAGTACGTGTACTGCTTTAAAGACTGGCTTCATTTTAACGACTGATGCTTCCATGATTATATTCATGGAGTACAAGTACCGACACTTGGTCGTTCGTAAAATCGACTTATCGGAGTATGTCTTGGGGATCACACAACTCGAAGTTACCCAGTGTTATGGTGGTGGTTGCTACGTTCAGAGCAACAATTCTTTGTGTCTATTCAGCAGTAACAAAATGCAGCCACGTGAAATTCGCCTTATATCCTCATTCGCAGTCGCTCCCTCTGGATCTCTTGTTGCAACCTTAACAATGCTTCTTGAGCTGTATGTATTTTCTTCTGATTTGCACATCTGTACTTTTCGATGTGTCATCGACCCAGGTGCTGGAACAGCAACACCACTATTGCAATGGCACACCTCGAAATTCTTATTCCTCTTCTTGTGTGAGGAGATCATTTTACTGAAAATGTCAACTGATTACGCCACGAAATGCTCGCGAAGTATAAAGCATCCGTGGCATGAAGTACTGGAACAGCTACACTGGTGGAGGAACGGTGCCCGTGTTTGCCTATCGTGGGCACAGCATTCCCACACCAAATGGGTAAGTAGTTGTGAGCTTTTACAGTACATATTCGATGTTAATCATATTGATTTGAGCGTGATTAAGGCTCTCAGGCCTAGTATTTCCTTCTTCAAGAAATTTCGTCAAGATATCCCCGACTCTTTATTAATACATGGATTCACTTCTGGCATCTCCACACAAGCCTCTGGGCAACACAGTATCACAAGACGACAGCTAAGTGGGTTCTTGCGTGGATCAGGAAAGATGTATTCGGGCTTAAAAATATGCCCGGATTTGTTCAAAGGGCGCTACATTATGGACTGGTTCATCAATTTTGCGGACAGCTTTGCGACACAACAGTCTCCCATAGTAGCTGCCCAGATTCTAGACAAAACACCACCCCTAATTCTAGATGAAAGCGCTTTGGGGAGCTTATGTAAACGCGTTCTGAACGTTCGGTCTGTGAACACACACCAAATTTTACAGTTGGCGCTGGTCCGGAGAGATTATGTTGCGTTGTGTTCTATCCTTTCAACACTGCAGGATGAAAATGATGTGTACAGAGTTATGAAATTTCTCGGTAGTGTAGACGCAACTGAAGTTCAGGGATGGATGCCTTCATTGAACAAATACTACAAAAAGTATGTGTTGAACACAGAAACGTTGGGTGTGAAATTTGATGTGGTTGAAACAAAACTGTTGGTGGAGAGCGCAGTGCGTGACTGGCGTGCTGCAAGCTTGCTGGAAGACTCAAATACTCAAAGGAATATTCTTAACCTTCTATCAGCTCGCATGAAAGAGTAGGTGTCTGCAACGAGAAAAGCTTTTGGTCTGGATAGAACCTCAGCCGTGCGCGAGCGGGCTCCGATAAAATGTCTCTACGCTGTTACTGAAACTCAATTAAAACAGCTTGAGTTGTACATTGACGAGTACCATACTACGTACATGCAGCTTGAAAAACTTCAAAAAAACAAAACTTTGCATTGAATTAACTCAGCCCAGTCAAGGCGACTTTCGCGGTTGGGAAACTTGTACATGTACGAAGTTTTGAGTGCACTCAAAGGGTGATCTCAGGGTGACTAACAGGTCGCTGACCGCATGAGATACTCTCATTACATTGGATGGTGCTCTATGACTGATCAATGGAGTCTTGCACATCTTTCAGAAGATCGTCGACGATGCTGGTGTTCGACATTTTGTTCGCCATTCCATATATTGGTGCTCTTGAATTTTTGCTGTTGTGCTTGCCACTCTTCGCACACTTCATCGCCTTGAGAAGGTCGTCTATTAACAGGTCTATAGAGTCAACATTGGCAGAGGTTATACAAAAGTGAAGCGCCGGTGGACTGTGTAGTACTGAGAGATGCCAGCCCATGTCCGTAAGCAAATCGTTGATGACATATATATCAATACCCTTGTCCTTGCTCTTCCAAGCAACAATCATTGTGACGTCCTCTCCAATAAGCTCCAGTTGCGGAATATTCAGAATTCGCTTCCGCAAAAGCAACGACGCTTCGACGATACTTCGTGCCATTTTCGCATATCCGTCATGCCCAAAATAATTCAAAGCTGCCCATGTTTGAGCAACAAGCCCCCCTGAGCGAGATCCAGGCTGTGAAGGTGAGATGTACATTCCACCCGTCCAACTGGTCACTGCCGTGTACTGAAACTTGCGGATGCTCCGACTCCTGTACAAGACAACTGATGAACCTTTATGAGCGCAACCATATTTATGTGTATCGACACTCATAGATGTAACAGCTGGTATTTCAAACCCATATTTGATCTTTTTCGTACCGTGAACTTGAGAGTCATTGATGAAAGGCAAAAGAAATCCTCCTAAACAAGCGTCAACATGTAGGCAACAGCCCCAAGAGCTGACACATTTTGCAATATCTTCTACAGGATCGATTATACCATGTGGGTAACCGGGCGCAGATGCGTATACTAGAATGACATTTCTGTTCATCTTTTGCTTCAACTCAGAAAGACTCAGTCGCCCATGTCTATCCGTCCCTATTAAAATTAGTTTGATGTTGAAATATTCAGCTGCTTTATGAATCGCCGCGTGGGCAGACACTGAAGCAACCCTACGCTTAAAGTCAGTCAAGGGATTAACAGCAATAAGCCAGGAACTTACATTTCTGGATACTTCACACCATGCACTGCACGCATGTAATCTCGTGAAGTTCTAATCGCACTAAGTATACTCTCTGTACCACCTGATGTCATATTTCCACAGATCCCGTCAACAATTTTCGATCCGTGCAAAGATGAAACAAACGAAACGACTTCTGCCTCCATTCTGCAAACTGATGGAAAAGCATCGATGTGCAGAGGATTTGTGTGAGCAAACTGTGTGTATACTTGCGCACATAGTTTATACACTTCAGAATTTGGAGAAATGTAAAGGGCGCCTGACATTCTACTCGTACATTTGGAGTCCTGGAGTTGCATTTCGTCGCATGCTTTAGTAATGGCATCATACGATTTTCCCTTCTCCGGTAGTTCAAGTATTGGTGAGATGTTCTTTTTCTGTGAGTGTCTCAACTCCGACACCACTCGAGTTCGTACCTTACTCAAGTAACTGCTTACCAGTGGAATTTGTTGCAAAACACTGAAGCACGCATATTTTATCCCTCGATTAAAATTAATGCGCGACAGCACCCACCAGGCTACGGCAACTGTTACCAGCGTGGAGATGACTGGTAAAGCGACGCACTCGAGGGAAAACTGACACTGCTGACCACATTTTGAAGGCATCATCGGCACAGTAGAATACATTCGACGTGATTGACCTTCTATAACGCTATTTGTCTCGTTGACCAGAACGACCGACTTTGCCGTCGCAGTTGCCACTGTCGAGGGCAAACAATCTAATTCGTCTGCCTATCATATCAATATTGATATCAATATCAGTCGATAATCAGTGTCATGACATGCTGACGTTTTACGGGCTAAAATACTATGGTCATATCGCAGTGCAGTACTGGTCTAGTCGAGTCGTCTGTTATCTGTCAGTGCTGGTGGTCACAACACGGCGCAGCGTTTGCACTATCGTGATCCGATACTTCGACAGTGTAGCCCAGGAGACTCTACCGTGTCGCCGACCATGATCGGCATAATACACCCTGATCTTGGAATCGGTAGGTGGAATTGGAGGAATTGGAACCAGCGTTTTACTTGAAAGCAGGAGGTGCCGAGCGGCTAGTCACTGATGTTGCGCAATCCTTGGTCAGTTGCGGTTACAAGGTGAAATAAGTTAGTTTATTTGGCCTCGTCGACAGTTAAAAGGGCACATAGATGGCACTTTACACCACCTACCACAACAAAGAACACTGCTTCAAGGAGACAATGCATACTGGTAAAGCTAATATGTTATTTTGACCGAGCAACATGAAAGACTAGTGATGCAGGGCGAAGAGCTGAATGGATACGTGTGAGTGGTGGGTGGATACCACGTCATTTCTGTGGCTTTCTACACATATTCTTTTCAAATATACGTTGTGCTTGGGCCACGGTGCGGTCACGTAGTTGTCTCTGACCTAGACCTTACAAAACCATCAGTTGAGGATGTTAGCTGAACTTCGGGAACTTCAAATTGTCATTATTGATCAGGTTAATAGTTCTTTGTCGTTCACGTGTGTGTGTGTGACTTTCTCACGACCGAGCAGGTTTTCTTACCTGTTATATTGTGCAAACTCTTCTCCAGAGCCCAAGTTATTTTCTACTGTCATTTCCCCGATAAACTACTAGCGGCGCGCCAATCATTACTGAAAAAGATATACCGCTTACCCTTTGACGCGCTCGAGGGATTTGCAATGTTTTTGGTACGTTCATGCTCTTTCTAACACATTTGCGTTGACCATGGCCGATGCAGGGTGATTCAATCATCGTTAACAGCAACTTCACACAAGATGCTTTCAAGCTCGCGTTCAGAAGGTGGAAGCAGAATCCTCCCATCGTGTTATATCCTTCGATGAACATTCAAGCGTTGGATGAGGTAATATGGTATTTTGAATAATGGTATGCATCTCAAACTGTTGTTGAAACCTTAGGAAATTCTAGAGTCAGTCAATATCAGGTATTCCAAAAGTCAACCATTCAAGGGTCCTTCCATAACAGATGATTTTAGTCACGCTTTCTTTCTTTCTATCAATAGATTTGAGAGGAAGAAACGGCTTCATTGCGCAATCATAGCATTCCATTCACTCAGAATCAGGCTGAAGGCATCACCTCGACAAGGGCCCCTATTGATCTTAGCTGGGGGATATGACGGGAGGATTGAAGAAAATGTTACACACTTCCAGGAGCTGAAAAGGTAAGCATATGTCTAAGAGGAACATCTGACCGCATGAACTCAGACTTCGAACAGACTCACATGTATGCTGAACATTGAACACGAAGTGCTCTTTCTTCCTTCTGTGAGCGAGGAGATGAAGTGTTTCCTGATGCGTCATGCTGTGGGATTACTTTACACCCCAGTGAACGAACATTTCGGAATCACGCCGCTAGAATCCATGGCTCTGTCCCGTCCAGTCATAGCCTGTAACACCGGTGGGCCATGTGAAACTATCGTGCATGGTAATACTGGTTACCTTGTAAATGGCACGCCTCAGGTATGTTTTCAGTGCATACAGTGCCTGTGTCTCATTTTCGTGCAAAGGCTTTCGTAGATAGTATGCATACTCTATGGAACGATCGCGCGAAAGCGTCGATGTTGGGCATAGAAGGCAAAATAAGAGCGAACGCACTCTTTTCATTTGATCATTTTAGAACTGAACTCGACAAAATCGTATGTACCATGAGTTGTTTGAACAGAAGTTCATCTAGAGACCAGCCGCGTTACTAATGTCGTACTCGTGTATCCTATTATGAAGCTATACTGTAGTGCTATATTTTCAAATAAAACACCATCTATCCTTGTGTTTCGCTTGTCTCACTTCAAGAAATCGCTATTTGGTTACTAAACGCGGCCGTCATACTTGTACTTGCTGCAATAAAATTTCTGACGAAATTTATTTCCGATTGCGTCCAATTCGTAAAACGAAGGCCCTGTATAGAAGATTCAGGGTCACTTAAAAATCCCTCTTGGTTCTGCTTCAGATATTTACGGAGCTTTTGTCTTCTCAGAGCAGTTATTGCTAACTGTATATCAAGTGAAATTCAGCACATGTGTTAATTCTCTGACTTCTAATACTTACCAATGCATCCCGAATCGACCCAGATTCGTCCACTTCACTTAAACAATCTCTGCTCAAACTCTCTGCGATTTCTAGGGTGTGGAATCCTATCGCCTTAAAGGCTCGAATGTCACAACGGTGAATTGAACTTCCAAGTTGGAATACCTGCGGGAGCTCAGAGTTTTTCTCCACTCGAAGGATACGCTGCATGCGTTCGATGTTTATACGATCATGATATATTGAAAGAATATCACGACCCTCCTCGCTTGCTAGCCTGCACTTGCCCTGTTTCAACATACTCTTTGCTGTCCAAAGTGGCACCGTTCGGGTAAAAGCTGCCGTGAAGTCTAGTGGCTGTGGATAATTTGTTCGTCGACAATCATGAAATTATGATTGATCATACCGTTCCTTGTAGCATGGAAATGTGATGCGCCTAAGGCGTGTTAGCGTGTCGAGCTAGTCTCCGTAGGGCAACGTACCTTCTTCGAACTGAACTTTGGTACGATATCGATTGTACTATCTTCCGCGAGATAGTGTAACTCCTAGTGTATTGTTATCAATGTTGATAACTGTTGTATATTTATCAAGTGTTCACCTGTTCCGTGAAGGAATTACGACTTGTGTGCATGCTTCGTCGTGCGTGAAAGCAGTAAAGCACGTGGAGTCCGGACCAACGTCTCGTTCAAACTTTCAACCGATGTGTTTACTTACGCGGCGCGATAACATTTATCTAACGGTTGTCTCATTTATTCACATTTAATACTTCGTATTCGCACCACAATACGAAATTGTCGTGAGATTCTGGTAGTACTAGTACAAGTACTTCCCTACCAAAAATAGCGAGGAGAAGATTTTCGTGACGAAAATTTCGTTCCGTAGGGCTAGCCGGGTTCTCAACGCGCGTGCATCCACATATCACATAACGACTCGTGTGGTATCTCGGCTGCGGGTTCCAGTTCATTCCTGAATTTCTTCGCGTTATTCCTTGCAATACATTGTCCTACCTTTCGCCTTTCGTCAATAGAACGTTCCTCACAAGGCATACTGGGCTTGAAATTCATTTCGAACTTTAGACTGGCTTTCGGGATACAATGTCCGCGGTACGATGATTACACCTCATACGAACGACGCGTCACCGTTTCTAACCTATCCGAATAGAATTTAGAGTTGTATAGACGCTCGAGTTTGGGAATGGCGTTGACGGATGCTCTGGATGATATGGTCACAAGTGGTGAACTAGCACCAATTCTGGCCATGAAAGTTCTCACGGAGTTCGATAAATGTATGATTAACGAGTTGAAGTCATCCAAATGTAAATTGTCAATAAAGGGGGATCTTCACACTTATCGCTTCTGTGACAACGTATGGACATTTGTTCTTAAGGAAGTGCAACTAAAAAGTCAAAATTTTCAAGGTGAGACGACAGAGCAAGCTGTGCCCTGCCTCAAAATAGTTGCCTGTGACGGTAAACTTCTCGGAGATGCCACATCATGTTAGCACATTGGATGCTCTAGTAACGGTGAGCTTTGAGGCAGGGCCCAGTTTGCAAGTTAGTACTCCTCAAAGATGACTATGTTTCATCAAGGCTCCTATAAACTGTTAACATTGGAGCCCTTTCGAGAATGAATGCAAAACTTACCAATACTACAGACAGTGGCGTGATATTGCGTTTCAAATGCTGTATTTTCGTCGAGCCAGCCTCCCTGAGATGAGTTAGAAAGTTGTACACGCGGACTTGTTGGAACGTACTGTGCTTGTGTTCCTGGAATTTAATAAAAAAGTGGTGGCTGCGAGCATGTCATGCTCCAACTCTGAAACACCTACACATCGTAGGGCTTGAATGAACTCTCCGACAAGCTCGACATCGGCTGCTTGTACAAGGCAAGGAAGATAGAACCGTAGAAACTTCGTCTCAGTCTGCCACTCACACATCGGAAGAGGAAATTGACACCACGAACTTTTTGTGAAGATTCTATGTGTTATGCAATAACACACGTCGCGGAATTGCTTAGCTGTAGTAAATGCTGTCTGCTAGTATGTAGAAGTGAGTGCTGTGCATGGAAATTTTGTGAACCGTACCTGTGATACATCAACTGGCCTGCAGAGTGAGTCTATTTCTTCAGCACTGGTACCAGATATGCTCAATTGATTACCACGGAGAAAGAAAGACCATATCATCGCGGTACTGAGCTTGTCACAGCATGTGTTTTTGGATGAGTAATCACCTGGTAGCAGTCGTGTGCCCGAATTAAGTCCAAGATATTCGCTCAATTCTGTGTCCCATTCTAGTGCGCGTTGGTTAATCATGCTGCCAAGATAGCCAAGATGTGCATTTTCCATGTCAATTCTAGAGAGTACATAGTATCCTTCGTTGTAGAATAGGAAGTCCTCCATTGACGCGATTGTGCTAATATTCGCATTTTTCTCTAGCCACATCAATGCAAGTCGATGAAGTATGTTATTCGAAACCTGCCAGATAAGACTGTCAATATGAGATATCTCGCGGAAAAAGTAAAACGTGGCAAGTAAGTCACTGCCCCATACGGCAAAGAATTCTGTTCTTTGCAAACTTTCGCGCTCAATAAAAGACATAGATTCAATTATCACCCGACTTAAATGGCATACTGTTCCATTCTTACTGAGTTTGTCGGAAACATATGCACGGTGTGTGGATTTGTTCAACCCTGAGTAAGAAATATCAGTTTCGATGTGTTGTATACGGAATCTGTCCGTAGAATTTGTACACCACATGAATTTATCGTTCAACTTGTGGTATAAAGGAAAATTCATGTTTTGCCTGATCTGTTCGTGTAAGAAAGCATTTTGAACACAAGAAACCGCTCCTCCGAAGCCAAACAAGCACTCACTTTCTATACAGTAGCATTCCATTATTGTAACGAGCTTCGACATAAGCAGAGTCTGAATATCAAAAATGATATCATCGAGTATGTGATTTCGTTGACTCTCAGTTTTTACATCGCTTGCATGCCACTCTGCTGACAAATAATCGTAAGAGCTATGTGAAAGGTACGTTTTGATCATGCACTCCATTCTCTCTGGTGCCATTAGCTGGATGAAGTGGCGTTCACACCGACGACCAAACGCCCAAAGAGAACGTTTGATTGAGATCGTTGATAGTGTGTGCATACCGAGGAAGGAAATTTTCCTCAGAATGCCGGCTTGGAGTTCGAGGAGCATTTTCTTGTTCAAGTTCTTCAAAGTGATAGCTGTAGTTCGAAAATCCAAGTGATTTGATAGTGAGAAATGGATGTTAGAAAGGAAACTATATATCAAAAGTTCGCCTTTTCGCAACGGAGGGAAACGTTTTCTTTTCTTGCATGATCTTTCATCAAGGTGCGACAAATTGAACTTTCCCAAGTTTGTAGATGATGTTAAAGATAAGTCGGTCTGAACATCTTCGCCACACTTCTTCAGGCATTGAACGATAGCGCTACTATTTTTTTTCGTGAAGGTAATTAGCCACCTTCGTCGCCACGATCCGATGATTGTGTCGAAATGAACCTTACCAAAAGAAGTTGTAGGGTTCATCAGTCTTGCAACTGTCAAACTAGCTGTGTGCTGCGACGCAAAAAATGTATAATGTTCTTCCTTCAGCGTTCTAAACTGGATAAATGTGTGCGTGGTTGCGTGCAAATCGTCGCATACTTGAGATATAATCTCCTCTAATTTGTAAATACGACGTTTTAACGATGTGTGGTGCATATTGTCGCTTGTGTTTAGCTCCGCAACAATTTCTGATATTCCTTGTCTGATTTGGCGCGCCCCCCCGATTACACAAGCAGTGGTTATACGGCTCAAACTCTCTTTGCCAGCGTGCTTTAACATCGACTGTACTTCCATTTTTTTTGCTTCACACAGTTGTTTCCTCAAATTTGTTACATTCTGAGTCACAACTAGTTGCGAACTGGATACAACTATCACATAAAGTTTGTGTAAGGTGTTATGCATCGAGAGTTGCTTGATGAATGACGTGTGTTTAAATAGACGCCGAAACCCTCCATCTATTTTCCGCTCATCACACGTATAAATGATCGTATTTGCAGAATCCATCAGTCTGACTGCGTTACTTTGGTTTTCCATATCAGTCTCGTCTGGTAATCTTAGGTTCACATACGCCGTTCCTTTCATCTGTTCAGACTTACTGGGTACTTCGAGTACTACTTCCTTCACAATACTCCACATTGCGTTTCTTTTCAGTAAACATCTGTTAATGAAACTTTTCGCCTTCAGAATGTGTGCATCCAACAAGTTGGGTATGTTATCCATGCATGGCGTGTACGTCAGTGTTTCGCCTAAGAAAGTATGTATATCGATTGGAGATAAGTGTGATTCGCGCATAACGTATTCTAATGATGTGGAGAATTTCTTGACATACTCTGACCGCTCTCGGTATTTTATACTTTGCTGCAACTCTGGTGCGAAACCGGCAGCTCTGGAGACAACATCATCTTGCAACAGCGAACGGAGAAACGCATTTGCTTGATCCTAATCACACACAATCAACATGCATTCATTCTATTGTAACAAGACTAACCTCTGAAGTGGAATCTTGCCCACTACCACTTGAACACAAACATTCAAGTTCTGCAACTGTGTAGAAAATGACTCGAACTCTCACTTGGTCGCCCAAAAGAATTTTGTAGACAACGTCATCAACGGAGCCATTATTTTCTGTAGGACGAATGTGTACATTTTCATCGCAAAAAAATACCTCTTCTCTAATAATACGTTCCACAACTTCATCCAATAGCTGTGTCTGGATCGTTTGCTTGCGTCCAGATAGGTGAAGCGTCAGAAAATTTTCAGAGTTCTTCAGTCTCGCTCGGTAGGACACACACTTTTCAGTATTTTCTCTTATAAGTTCATCGACAACACAAGAGTTCACCGTGAAACTGCGACCAACAACGATAATAATCTTGTGGGCGAGTAACTCAGTGCAACGCCTGTTCACACCTTCTACAGCGGTCAAAAATTCGCCAATAAAACCTCCACGAACCAGCCATGATGATGTTGATGATACTATTTGCGACAGGCATGCTCTAAGGTAAATCACGAATGAATGGAGCGCTTGGAGTCGTGTCCGTTTCATGGATCGTTCAGCAGGTGGAATCCCGGATGATGGAATCAAACGAGGCGCGGTCGCGAAAATGCTGGACGTGATGAGCAAATGCCCAGTGTATAAACCAGTGGAATCAATTTCATTGATTGAAACTGTGCTGCGCAGACGTACGTGGGCGTTTGTCACAATGTACTATCCTCCATTCATATGGTGTCCTATGATGACGTCTAGCCCCGCGTTCCAAAGCTCTCGTTAAACGTTATC
>MPLT02011573.1_pt1 | contig 12724 bp, 8 predicted proteins | sample 1617391 | NCBI WGS metagenome assembly MPLT02 (sample SAMN05944800, study PRJNA350692) | marine metagenome | biome: marine; feature: ODZ; material: water; isolation source: 70 m water sample filtered on 0.2 um supor filter | place: Pacific Ocean | collected 2012-04-08 | depth 70m m
AGCGCTTGAACCTCGATCTGAGAGAACAATTAGATTTCTTCCATCTTCTATAGCTTCTGATGCTAGTAGTCTGATGTTTTGGATCGCTGCTCGTAGGCCACTACCCCCTTCATCAACAGGATAAACGCATGGAATCACTTGTGATTTGAAATGATCTTCCCCGATCTGTCCACTAATTTCGCCATCAATATCAAGAATTCGAAGTAATTCCCTATTTAAGATCACTGGATGTTCAAGGAATATTCGCCTACAAGCTTCTGGTTCAGGCTCCAGCAAGTTTCGTTCAGGGCCAAGCCAACCACAGGTGGATGTCACAATTTCTTCGCGCATCGCGTCAAGCGGAGGATTTGTTACTTGGGCGAATAATTGTTGGAAATAGTCATAAACGAGACGTGGCCTATTAGAAAGGACAGCTATTGGCGTATCTGTTCCCATTGAACCAATCGCTTCTTTACCACTCTGATACATAGGTGAGAGGAGAATTTTTATCTCTTCCTTTGTATAACCAAACAGTTGTTGCCGTTTCAGAAGACTACTGTCTTCCAGTCGTGGCACTTGACGATCTGGGAGATCTTTCAATTCTAGATGATTTTTGGCAAGCCATTCTGAATATGGCCGAGATGATGATAGGTTTCTTTTGATCTCTTCATCACGAACTATCCTTCCAGCTTTAGTATCGATGAAGAACATCTTACCTGGCTGCAGTCTCCCCTTCTCTACTATCCGAGCTGGATCGACATCAACAACCCCTACTTCCGATGCCATAATAACAAGATCTTCATCTGTCACCCAATACCTTGAGGGTCGCAAACCATTCCTATCAAGTACAGCACCGACTACTGTTCCATCAGTAAAGATAATTGATGCTGGGCCATCCCATGGTTCCATTCGCGCAGAATGGTATTTATAGAAATCTTTAAGTTTCGGGTCCATCGTTTCGTGATTTTCCCATGGTTCCGGGATCATCATTAGAACTGCTTCCTGCAAAGAGTACCCACCGAGGACAAGCAACTCTAAACATTCATCAAAAGCTGCAGTATCTGATGCACCTGGAGTGCATATTGGGAACAGATCTATAAGTTCTTCGCCTAAGTGACTAGATTGCAGAAGTGACTCTCGGGCACGCATCCAATTACGATTTCCTTGCACCGTGTTAATTTCGCCATTGTGTGCGACAAAGCGGTAAGGGTGAGCAAGGGGCCACGAAGGAAATGTATTCGTGGAGAATCTTGAATGAACTAACGCCAATGCGCTTTCCACTCTTTCATCATGTAAATCTAAGTAGAAATCACCTAATTGAGGCGTTGTAAGCATCCCCTTATAAACAAGGGTTCGACATGACAAACTGGGGAAATAGACTCCTTGATGCTTTTTAGACATCCCACCCATACCTTGTGTCGCTACGTCAATTTGCTCAAATTGAATTTCTTTTTCACACTTTTTGCGAAGAATGTAGGCTTTCCGGTCCAATTCGATCCCAGAAAGTAAGCTGCCATCGCTATCAGAGGCAGTGAGGAATAGCTGCGAGAATCGGGGCATAGTCCCTAACGCTCCTTTTCCAAGAAATGAGCTATCGACCGGAACCTCTCGCCAACCTAAAATTTCTATATTCAAATTACTAGCGATATCTGAAATTATTGTTTTTGCAGTACTGAAATTTTTTTCATCTTGCGGCATGAATCCTATACCGGTCGCGTAGTGCATTTGGTTTGGCAGATCAAAATCAACGACATCCCGAAAGAATTTATCTGGAATTTGAATAAGGATACCCGCGCCGTCGCCAGTATTTTTTTCTGCTCCGAGGGCGCCCCTATGTTGTAGTTGACATAGTGCAGCTATTGCACTTGAAACAATTTGGTGGCTTTGTCTTCCTTTTAGATCGGCCAGAAAATTTACGCCACATGAATCATGTTCCAAGGCAGGGTGATATAGACCCTGTTCAGAAGGTAAGTCTGGGTTTTGAAATTGACTCATACGTTTCCTTGATGCTGTGCTACTAGGACAGCGTGAGGCGACGTTGACCCAGCCGTTTACAAGTTTATCAAAAGTACTTAGTTTTTAACTAGTTGAAGGCCGCTAGGTAGCAGTAAGGGCATGAAAACGGCATGATAGAATAATGACAAAAGGGCATTCTGAGATGGAAGCGTTAATGGGATTCATGGATCGGTCTACCTCCCCATTCCATGCTGTCCATGAACTGAGCACGTTACTTGACGATGCTGGATTTACTCAGCTTGATGAAACAAACCGGTGGGATAGTAGACATGGATCTTATTATGTCATCCGGGATGGAAGCATTATCGCGTGGGCGGTTCCTCATGGCGTTTCAATGGAAGACGGGTTTACAATAGTTGCTGGCCACACAGATAGCCCGAATTTACGATTAAAACCAATACTGAATGGCGAGACATCTGGACTAAAACAATTTGGAATTGAAGTATATGGTGGCGCCCTTCTGAACACCTGGCTAGATAGAGATCTCGGAGTTTCCGGTCGTATAGTCACTTCTTCTAACGGGAAACTTAAAGAACATCTACTGATGATAAGCGAACCTGTTTGTCGAATTCCGCAACTCGCAATCCACCTTGACCGCAATGTTAACGAAAAAGGTTTAGTTCTCAATCCACAGCAGCATCTACGGCCAATTTGGGGTGATGAGCATTCGATACAAGAATCTTTTTCGGATGTGCTTCGCGAAAGAGTTCTTGAAAACGATGAATACCTAGAATCTTGGGATTTAATGCTTCACGATATCCAGCCTTGCGCCCTTGCCGGTATCGATAACCAATGGCTGTCTTCAGCGCGAATAGATAATCTAGTTTCTTGCTTTTCAGCAATATCATCTTTGATAGAGTCGACCAGCCGAAGCAGTCATGCCCGAGTACCGATGGTTGCTCTATTTAACCACGAAGAAGTAGGGAGCAATTCAACTGCAGGAGCTGCAAGTAATTTTCTTCCATCTGTTCTTGACAGAATTTTAGAAAACCCAATCGGCGCTGATAAGCACAAGACCCTAGCAAAATCATCCCTTCTCTCATCAGATGGGGCGCATGCAACTCACCCCAATTATCCAGAGAAGCATGACCTTGATCATCAGGTATTCATGAATGCGGGACTTGCAATTAAAAGAAACAGCAATGAACGCTACGCTACTACTGCCAAAGGCCAAGGATTTGCACAACTTCTATGCAAATCCGCTGATATCCCATTCCAAATATTTTCAAACCGCAGCGACATACCTTGTGGTTCAACAATCGGTCCTATTGCCTCAACGAGATTAGGTATTGAGACCATAGATATGGGGATACCTCAATTCGCTATGCATTCGAGCCGAGAACTTTGTGGGATTACCGATATCAACTATTTACAGAAATTTATGCTTTCTTATTTAGGTTCGGGATCACTTCTTGACACTTAAACGGTCAAATAATGATAGAAACATGAGCAGCACGGCATAGATCTCTAACCTGCCTATGACCATTAAGGCAGCAAGGATGCCCCTGCTCGCTCTTTCAAATTCCAAAAAATTAGTTGTTGGCCCTGCTTCTCCTAATGCTGGACCCATGTTGCTCATTGCTGAAATAGACCCGCTAAGAGCTGTGATAAGATCCTCATTTAAGAACAAAGTCAATGAGATCGTCCCCACAATAACTAGAAGTATGAAAAGTGAGATAAAGCCGACTATCGAGGCAACATCTTTTTCTTCAATCTCGTCTTTTCCGACTTTTATAGGATACTCACCAGTCGAATGACGAAGTAACTTAAGTTCTTTAGCCAAGGCTTTCAGGCCTATTTGCAAGCGGAATGTTTTCATGCCGCCAGCAGTTGATCCAAAAGTTCCACCCACTGTCATTAAAAACAATAGCAAGATCTGAGTAGCAGTTCCCCAAAGTACGAAATCACCGATTCCATCTGGTCTAACATTCCCAAATCCTGTACTACTGGCTAGCGCTACAACATTAAATAAGGAGTCTCGGAAGGCGACACCTACTGAGATTGAATCGATTAGCCAATTAAGTAAAAAGACACAAAGAACAACAAAGCCAGTTATCTTAACGTACAACTTCCATTCTGATGACTTGCTGAAAGTCTTAGTCCCACGTTTACCAGTCAGAAACTTATATTGCAGATTAAAGTTCATGGCACAGAGAAACATTCCGGCAACAATTACTAATTCCACTAGGAAGGAATCAAAATAGCCGATTGACGAATTATAAGTGGAGAAACCTCCGGTAGCCGCTGTCGACAATGCGTGCGCTACAGCATCATAAAGGCTTACTTTCGGCAGCATCCATAACAAAAGACTTATTGCTGCAGTAACGCCGAAATAGACGATCCACAGAGATTTCGCTGTGTCAATTGTTTTTGCTTTCAATTTGTCAGATTTTTGACCAGGTGATTCGGCTGCCATCAGCTGCAATCCGCCAACTCCAAGACTGGGGAGAACTGTGACTGCCAAAACGATTATCCCCATACCCCCATACCACTGCGTTAATTGTCGCCAGAGGAGAATTCCACGCCCGTTGGCCTCTATGTTCTCAATCACAGTAGATCCTGTACAGGAGAAGCCGGAAATAGTTTCAAAGAGAGCATCATCGAAATTTGACCAAGCAAAAACTCCGGAGAAAAGGTAAGGCAGAGATCCAATAAGGACACATCCGACCCAAGTCCACGAGACTACAGAGAACACCGCCATAGGTTTTTCAGTAGCATCATCTGCTACTGAAGTTAATGTTCTCAGTAGGAGGCCAGCGACACAACTTATTGCGGCGGAAACGAACAACGCTGACTCATTGTGGGAAGTATTCGACAACCACTCAATTGCCCCTGAAATGATGAGTCCAGGAGTTAACAAAAGGAGCGCTAAACCTAGCACGTTAAGCGTCGCAGACTCATATGCCCCTTCAGTAGAAAATCGTTGAGAAAGCTTCATCAGTCGATAACCGTCTTTCGCCTAAAACCAAACAGTCCTAGTCGTAGATTCCTCGTAGAGAAAAGAACTACATAAGCGATTGGGAATATAGAAAGTCTCCCAATAACCATTAGAGACGATAAAACAATATTCGAAATCGCATTATGCTCAACTCCGACTGAAGTGGCTGCAGTTAAGCCGGGGCCACTAGTAACAAACGATGACAAAGCCAGACCAATAGAGTCAGCAAGGTTCAAGTGTTGCGATGCTAACGAAAGTAGAAAAGCCCCACCCGCAACAATAAAGATAAATGTAGCTGTATAGCCGTGCAGCTTGTCCAACTCGCGTTGCTCAATTTCCTCTCCACTAACTTTTATCGCCCTCACAGCACTAGGCCGGTAACTGAGAGTTAATTCCCTTCGAAGGTATTTAATGATCTCAAGCAATCGATGTACCCCAAATCCGCCACCTGTTGACCCCGCCATTCCCCCAATGGCCAGTATCAGTAGCGCAACTGCGCTCATTCCGGAAGTAAACTCCCAACCCATATTGACGTACCCTGTTGTACTTAATAGAGAAGCAGCCACGAAGAAAGCATTTCTGATCTCAGTAACAACAGCAAAACCAGTATCTAATTTCCACCAGAAGATACAAGTTGAAATAACAAGTATTACTAAATACAGGCGGAGTTCACTATTTTTTCTTATGTCAGTGAATTTCCGTTTCCAAACCAACCATAAGATCCCTAAATTAAGCCCACCTACCAACATTCCTATCGTTGCTACCCATTCAATCGCTGGGGAATCAAAAGACCCTATTGACAAAGCTCGGGTACTCAACCCTCCAGTTGATGATGTAGTGAAAGAATGACAAATCGCATCAAATACCCCCATACCCGCTAAGAAGTAACAAAGGAAAATCACAATGGTTATAGAAAGGTACAGAATAGTTAGTTCCTTTAACCGTTGTCTTATAGATCTACTGAAGATTTTTTCGGCGTAACCGGAAGAAGCAATATCGTCCCTAGATGAAATCGGCGTGGCGACGAATACGAGACACAGCGTACAGAATCCGCCGACCCATTGCGTTAAAGAGCGAAAGATGTGCACTGACGAAGCTAAGGAATTAGGTTCCAAACCCGAAACTGCAGTAGTTGTTATCCCTGCGGAGGCTTCCCATATGGCAGCATCAAGGGTGCTTACAATCCCCGCGATCAGATACACAATTGCGGAAGAAACTATAAAAAAGATAACGGATACGACGCTGATAGAGAAAATCTCTGAAGCTTTCGTTACTTTTGGTATTTTTGACCAACGTATAGAAAAGAAACTAAGACTACCAGCGCTAATTCCGGCCAGGAGAAATGTTAGAAAAACCCGAGTGCTTGAAGAATCAGGATATTGAATTAAAGATGAGACAGTAGCTATAAATGACAGTAACCCCAGAGCAACACCTACCGCGAAAACTCTTAGTCTTTGAGCTTCGAAATTACTTGTAGATATCATTTAGTAACCTAAATTTCGTTACCCTCACGAGGAATCTTTAGCAAGAAAATATTCTTTCCGAAGTGAATCTACCTGTTCTGGCGGAGCAATCAACAACACTAAGTCATTCGGCATTAACTCGCTGTCCCCTCTAGCAATTGAAGGCTCTCCGTCTCTTACGATTGCCCCAACCAAGGCGTCATGGGAAAAATTCATATCCTTAATTTCAGATTTTGAAGCCTTGCTCCCCTCCTCAACTCGAATTTCCACGACTTCGAAATTCTGATCTTCACCCAAAAAGGTTGCTACATCCTCAACCTCGTGGACAAACCGAAGTACTCGATTCGCACTGGCAGTAACCGGAGAAAGCGCAGAATCTACTCCTGCAGATCCAAGTACTTCCAACAATTTGAGTCTGTGGAGAATCGCTATAGTCCTGTCAGTTCCAAGCGATTTTGCATACATGCAAGCAAGGACATTAGCTTCATCCTTACCTGTTAGAGCAATCGCTGCATCATATTTGCCAGCATCAATGTCTGAGCTTAAATACTGGGCATCCGTAATATCTCCCCGCACAACATCTACACCATCAAGCCTGGCAGCAAGTTTTTTAGCACGTTTAGCGTCTTGCTCTATTAGCGTCACTTCACGAAATTTTTTCTCAACTAGTTTTTTAGCTAAAAACTCGGCAGTACGCCCTCCGCCTAGTAGCAATATTCGTTTCTGTTTTTTGCTCTTAAAGCCTAATGTTTCAAGAACATTGCTTTTTTCAGAACGTTTAATGACGAGCCATATATGATCTCCATCTTGGAGAGTTTCTTCTGATCGAGGAATTTTCGTTTCACCATCCCTACGAAGAGCTGCTACCAAGAAACTCCAATCTGGTTCATAAAGCTTCCCAATTTCTGACAGTGTTTTCCCACAAAATTCAGCATCAGAGTTTAGCGTGACACCAATCATAACAACTGTCTCATCGCCGAGTGTAGCTATTTCCTCTGCCCCCCAAGAATCAAGAAGAGAATAAATCTCGTTTGCCGTATCCTGATCTGGGTCAAAGATTAAGTCGGGTTCATCTCCCCCAAGGAACCAATTACCTTTCCCCTCCTCTGCTTTAATTTCGGCAGCTTCGACACGAACAATTGTCTTCTTGACGCCTTGAATTTTTGCATACTGCCCAGCAATAAGATTTACTTCGTCGCTGGAAGAAACCGCTACTAGTAGATCTGCTTTATCGATCCCGGCTAATTGAAGGCTCTCTGGATGACTACCGCTGCCTTCAACCATCGTTGCATCCAACTGCGCCGCTAGCTCTGAAACCCGTTCAGCGTCAGCATCAATTATAGCTACTTCCATATTCTGCGTTTGGTGTTTGGGGTCTGTTAACAACCGAGTTATGTAATAACCGACTTCCCCTGCCCCAACGACAACTATGCGCACTCCTAATTGGTAACAGTTCTTTTGTAAGAAATCATAGATACTCAGCAAAAAATCATTATTTTCTAATTTCTTTAGAAATCATTTCAAATGGTTATCAAACTAGAGCTATCAACATATAGACTTCCGGATTGAACATGAGTGCAGGTTTTAATCGTCTGTGCTTCAATTTAAGAGGAGTTACCTTGGAATCAATCCCCTATCTAGCCTTGGCTAGTGCATTAGCTGCATTAGCGCTAGCTTCCTATTTTTTCTCAACTGTTAAAGCAGCACCAGCTGGAAATGACCGGATGGTCTTTCTTATGAACGAAATCCAAAATGGAGCTAAAGCTTTCCTAAAGCAAGAATATACGTGGGTATCATTCTTTGTTGCCGCCATGGTAATCCTCTTGGCCATCGTTATTACTCCACTTGCTTCAGTGTCATATCTAATCGGCGCAGTCCTATCTGCCACAGCTGGGTATATAGGAATGACCGTTGCGACAATGGCCAATGCGCGAACAACTGAAGCTGCAAAGGATGGTCCATCAAAGGCACTTCCGATTGCTTATCGCGGAGGGGCCGTAATGGGATTTTCCGTTGCTGGACTGGCATTACTCGGCCTCATGTTCGTTTACCTTCTCTTTGTGATCTGGCTAGAAGTAGATCAGGCATTTGAAATTGTTACTGCCTATGGTCTTGGCGCTTCATCCATAGCGCTCTTCTCCCGTGTTGGCGGAGGAATTTACACCAAGGCTGCTGATGTTGGTGCTGACCTTGTCGGCAAAGTAGAAGCAGGTATACCTGAAGATGATCCCAGAAACCCAGCCACTATCGCTGACAATGTCGGTGATAACGTTGGTGATGTAGCCGGAATGGGCGCTGATCTATTTGAGTCTTATGCAGGGTCAATAATAGCACCTGTAGCTTTAACCGCATTCGCTTTAGATTTGCAAGCTTCAGGCGCTACCGAAACAGGAAACATTGAACAACTTATGTTCCCAATGGCTATTGCTTTCATCGGAATGATTGCTTCAATTCTTGGGTCCTTTCTTGTCAAAGGCGGGGACTCTACAGATTCAAAATCACTAAGCCATGCATTACACCGAGGAACGAACGTTGCCATGGGGCTCACAGTAATAGGAACCCTTGCGGTATCATATTGGCTCTTTGATTCAGCAGTTGGGAACCCTATAGGACTCGCAGTATCCGTTATCGGCGGACTGATTGTTGGTTGGGCTTTAGGCAAAACCGCTGAATATTATACTTCCGATCATTTCTCACCGGTAAAGAAAATTGCTGCTCAAGCAGAAACCGGTCCAGCCACAACTGTTCTCAGCGGAATAAGCGCTGGAATGGTTTCAGTAGCATCATCAGTCATCCTTGTACTTGCCGGCATCGGAATTGCCTACTGGGGAGGCGAAGAGACCTTAGGTAACGGTATTTATGGAATCGCAGTGGCAGCAATTGGAATGCTTGCAACAACCGGGGCTGTCGTTTCAGTAGACGCTTACGGACCTATAGCTGATAATGCTGGCGGAATCGCTGAAATGGCTGAACTTGACCCTTCAGTTCGTGAAGTCACAGATGCACTTGATTCCCTTGGAAACACTACAGCTGCAATTGCAAAAGGCTTCGCTGTTGGGTCAGCAGCCCTAACAGCACTTGCTTTATTTAAAAGTTTCGAATTAGCAGTAGGCCAAGCCGGAGGAACGTTAGAACTTAATGTCGGTGAAGTTGACGTCTTTATCGGCCTTTTCCTCGGAGCGGGACTACCCTTCCTATTCGCTGCTTTAACCATTGATGCCGTTGGAAGAGCAGCAACTGCAATGATTGAAGAAGTCCGCAGACAATTCCGTGAAATTCCTGGCCTGAGAGAAGGACGAGAAGGCGTCGTCCCAGACTCCGCCCGATGCGTTGCTATCTCAACAGAAGCATCATTGAAGGAAATGGTCATACCAGGATCTTTAGCTGTAGTCGTACCGTTAGTCGTTGGGTTCATTGATATTGACGCGTTAGGCGGCCTACTAGCCGGAGCTTTAGTAACTGGCTTCGCTCTAGCAATCTTCATGGCCAATGCTGGTGGTGCTTGGGATAATGCCAAAAAATATATCGAAGCCGGAAATCACGGCGGTAAAGGCTCGGACCCCCATAAAGCAGCTGTCGTTGGAGACACAGTGGGTGACCCTTTCAAAGATACTTCAGGGCCTGCAATGAACATCCTGTTAAAAGTGATGACAATTGTCTCACTGGTCTTTGCATCGGCATTTGTATAAGCGAAACTATTGAAGCTTAAAGTATCCTTTTAAGGATGCCTTACATTCAAAGCAACGAAATCAAGATCTGTTACGAAATTTCCGGTAACGGATATCCGCTTTTAATTATAAGTGGAACAGGCGCGGACCTCCGCACACCTCGGGCGCGGGTATCCGATATAGACAAGAATTTCGCCGTGTTACGTTACGATCAACGTGGCCTAGGGCGCACAGAAACACCTGCACCCCCCTATTCAATGGAAGATTACGGAAACGATGCAGCTGCACTTCTTTCTGGCTTAGGCATTACCAAAGCAAACGTAATCGGAATTTCTTTTGGTGGCATGGTTGCCCAACATCTAACTCTTAACCATCCCAAGATGGTCAAGAAACTGGTTCTCGCTTGCACATCTCCAGGTGGCCCAGAACATTCCTCTTTTGACCTTCGTACTGTTCTTCAACAACCAGTTGCCAAACAAGCTGCCTATTGGTTGCAACTACTTGATTCTCGGTATGGAAGCAAAAATTCCAATCTTCCAATCATTAACATAGTTGAGGAACTAATCACAGCAGGCAAACGGGTCTTCCCAAACAACTTAACTCCTGGCTTAAAGAATCAACTAGAGGCTAGATCAACTCATGATGTAGTTGATCTTCTACCCAACCTGCATCACGCAACATTGATTGTTGGTGGCTACCACGACCGTGTCGCCCCAGAAAAAAATCTTCAGAAATTGCATGATCTAATTCCCAATTCAGAACTTCAAATATTTAATGGGGGCCATTTGTTCATGCTTCAGGACCCCACCGCCTGGGCACGGATCGCTTCCTTCTTACTGGAAGATTAAGGTATTCTAATAAAGTGACCAATTCAACTACTAATGACCCGAGTGACATCAGGAGACCACTTGTCATTATTTTCGGCGGGCAATCTCCTGAACACTCTGTCTCTTGTTCTTCCGCTGCTCACATTCTTAAAGCCGTTAATACCGGAAAATACGAAGTCCATGTTATAGGAATTACCCTTGATGGAACTTGGGTTCATGCATTCAACGAAATGAGTTGTGACGAGCAAAAAAACCTGCCACAGACACTAGACACAGTGGGGGCTGCATTAAATCCTATAACCTTTTTTGACCGTTTTAAAGAAACGCCCCCGATAGTCTTTCCTGTTCTCCATGGGCCAAACGGTGAAGATGGAACCATACAAGGTTTCCTAGAGCTCATGCAACTACCTTATGTCGGAAGCAAAGTTCTTTCTTCCGCTTTATGCATGGATAAGCTCAAAACAAAGGAAATTCTCAAGAATGCGGGCATCTCGCAAACGAAATGGATTGGAATTCACTCTAGTCAAATAGACCAAGTTTCAACGTCAACTCTTGGTGAGGAACTCAAATGCCCTCTTTTTGTAAAGCCATCGAACATGGGATCATCAATTGGCATTACCAAAGTTACGGAAAGATCAAAGCTTCATTCAGCCCTCCAAGAAGCAGCGAAATACGACGAGTGGATCGTTGTTGAAGAAGGGACAGCCGGAAGGGAAATTGAAATATCAGTCCTAGGGAATACCAATCCGAAAATTTCGGTGCCCGGAGAAATAATTCCAGGTGCGGACTTCTACGACTACAAGGACAAATATGAAGATGGAGCAGATCTTAGAATTCCAGCAGATTTAACAGATGAAGAAATCGAAAGAGTTCAAGAAATTGCTCTTAACGTCTATACGGTTCTCCGTTGCAGAAGCCTTGCAAGAGTTGACTTCTTCTATGACGAAAAATTAAATACTTGGTTGGTCAACGAAGTGAACACCATGCCCGGATTCACACCAATCTCGATGTATCCAAAACTCTGGTCTTATTCTGGCTTAGCTTACGAGAACTTAATTGAAGAACTGATTGAAACTGCGCTTTAGCTACTACTCTCCACTTTTGGAGTTAACGCACTGTCAAGAAATCGCAACAATTCTTTTCTTCTCATTGCAGCGCCACGAAGAGTCTGTTTCTCTCCTATAGCTTCAAATAGTTTGACTTCTGTTGCTGCTCCCATGACTGTTGAGTAGATAGATAGAACTAGTAACTCTGGATCAGATTTTCGCATACGCCCCGCATCCATCTCATCTTTCATCCAGTCAGTAGCTCCTTTGATAAGTGGGTTCACCCCGTCAATTGCGCGTGTTAAGACTGGGGGGCCTAAACGAGTCACTTCCCGTAATAATCCGAGCAATTCAGGGCGGCGAATCGCTAACCTAAACACGCTTTTCACTATGGACTCAACACGACCCCAACCATTACCACTTTTTTCTATTGCTTCATCCAGAACGGCAACTAATTCAGCAATTGCTCTATCGACTGAGGCTGCTAACAGTTGTTCTTTGGACGGGAAATGGTACAAAATCGATTGTTTCCGAATCCCTAATTCCTTCGCTAAGTCATCCAAACTAGTGGCATCATAACCAAACTCACCAAAGGCTGTTGTAGCTGCAGATAAGACACGTTCAGAAGTCTTCACGAAGAGATTGTACCATTGTCTACCAAGTGGTAGAAATAGAGTGTGATAAAAGAATCCCTTGAAGGTAAGAAAATTGCCATTACTGGTTCTACAGGTTTCCTTGGAACGGCTTTAGTTGAACTTCTTCTTCGAGAAATCAAAGATGTTCAACT
>MPLT02212662.1_pt1 | contig 12696 bp, 11 predicted proteins | sample 1617391 | NCBI WGS metagenome assembly MPLT02 (sample SAMN05944800, study PRJNA350692) | marine metagenome | biome: marine; feature: ODZ; material: water; isolation source: 70 m water sample filtered on 0.2 um supor filter | place: Pacific Ocean | collected 2012-04-08 | depth 70m m
AGCAGATTCTTGACTTCCTCCGCCACCGCCACCAGCTACCCAGTATGCAGTACCGTTAGGACCAGGATCACCTACAGGTAATCCAGGAGCATGGAATGTTGTCGGTAATTCAACTCCTATACCTCCATCTCCACCTGATCCTGCCACACCACCTGTTCCAGCAGCACCAGAACCACCGGCACCACCGCCGCCACCTCCAAGTCTATATGAACCTGGACCTGGTTTTCCTGATCCTGGACCGCCATTATTACCATATGATCCACTACCTCCACCGCTGGAAGTATGGGTTCCAGTACTTGCACCGCCACCACCTGAACCGTTACCAGGAGAAGCACCACCTGCAGAGAATGGGTCACTTATATCACTACCTGCACCTCCTCCACCACCATCAGCGGCAATAGAAGAAGGAAATGCTAAAGTAGTAGTAGAACCAGCAACTTTACCATTGGTTGGGTTTGGATTTGGTCCAGGGTAATTACCACCTGCTCCAATAGTTACAGCATAAGTTCCAGAAGCCACACCTGGAACTGTAGCAGTACGGTATCCACCAGCACCACCACCAGCACCACCATTGGCACGACCACCTGAACCACCACCACCAATTACAACATATTCACAATCTCCTGGTAATCCAGTTGCAACAAAACTACCAGATGAAGTAAATATATGAATTCTTTTACTATTATAATCTACTGTAGTTCCACCAGTAGCAGAGAAAGTTGATTCCCAACCACCTTCTTTGGACATATAATATTGCCCATTCAAATCATACACACCACTAATAGCAGGTTGATCTGCTGTTGATGGTACTGTATTACCAAATATACCGCCTAAGAATCTTTGTGCCATTTCTAGATCCTCCGATTAAGCGTCATCTAATTCGTCGTAACAAATTAAGACTTCTAAGTCACTATTTGTACCCGCACCACCTCTTATAGAATGTCCTTCCTCTAAGTATATTGGTGAATCTTTACCTACTACAACCAAAGTAGAATCAGCAGGAACTGCAACAGTCTTTGCTAAATGTCTATCATTACTTCCATCGTACCAACTTACAGTAACATCCGCAGAAGAAGAACCATCTACGTTTGCTACAATTATAGAATTAATCTTTAAAAGTTTATTTGATGAAGCAGCATTTGCCAGCAACGAAGTAGTAGTTGTGGTGTCAAGTGCAGCACCAACTTGCTTTCCATATATTGATGTAGCACTTAGTATATTTGGTGCAGCCATGGTTTAAAAAATCTCCGTAAATTTATTTATCATCCTAAGAATGCAGCAAGACCTACTGCCTTACCAGCACTAATACCTGCATTATCCATAGTACTAGCATCACCATAATAACTCGCTGCAGTAATAATACCAGCAACTACCAAATCTCCAGCAGGATTAAAAGTAGCACCAACACCAGTTGGTTGTCCTACTTTAATACCACTACGAGCAGTAATAAGTCCAGTAGAATCTACATTCTGAACATCTTCATATGTAAGAGTTCCACCAACAGAAAGATTACCACTAATAGTTGCACCAACTGCAACTAAACCACCATATCCTAAAGAAACACCTATCCCAACACCAGTGGCTTCAATTGCATGAATGCCATGAGTAAAGGAACACGGACCCGTAGCAGCTCTGTTAGTAAATTTGTCGGATCGTACCCTAGACATAGTATTACTTTTTTAGTTATTTATAGCGGATTTTACTTCGCCCTAGCATACTTGAATGGTGCTCTAGACATTGCTATGTAAAGATAAGGATCAGTTGAATTTATCCAGTTTGAACCTATCCTTGGTTTAAACCCATTTGATAATATATCCATCTCTTTATCAGTTATTTCAACACCGTTATTATATCCAGTTGGTGTAAGTACTGGGTTCTCGTCATTATAACCTCTAGCATCATCATAGATAGCCCAACTTTCATTATCTACTTGGTTTTTAATAAGCATGAAAGACGGCCTAAAACCACAGTAAACAAATGCTCCATCAGCATCATTATTTCCATAATATTGATTAACTTTACACATACCTTCTACACTTGCCCATAGATAAGCTATATAAGTCTCACCATCAGCATTTACTTCTGCACCGTCATTAACCGTAAATACAGAAGAAGTAGGTGTAGTGCTAGCCCAGAAATTACCTGTAGTTTCAGCATCATCTGTTGATTGTAAAAACACATTCTTTGTATTTCCTATCGCTTCATGATAAACAATCCATCGAGTACTATTTTGAGTCATACACTTGACAATTATCATCTGCGGCACGACCCCCAATGAGTGGCTCACGGTCCTGGGAGTATTACCGTCCCCTGTGTACTCTACGATATCACATCCCGAAGTAACAGACTCCTTCCATGCCCAATAAACAAAATTCTTACCACTTTGGTTTGTAATATTTTCTGTACCTACAGTGAATCCATCCGCATCAAATGAAGTAAATCTTGTTGTTTGAGTATCCGACGCTTCTGGTGTATTCCAACGAAGTACTTTATTAGCACCTCTTACAGTATCAAAACATTGGAAATCTTGATTTGCTGTATTTCTCATCTTAATAACTACATTATTTGGTGAGAAACCTAATCCACTTATTGAGTGAGAACTTCCTGTTCCTGTATAAGTTCCAGTATTAAAATACTTACTAGCATATTTTATTGCTGGAGTATCCATTTTGGATGTACAAACTTCATTATAACCTGATACTTGATGTCCAAAAGATTGTTGCCCAAAATTGACATGATGAACATTCGTACTTCCACCACTAGTATTACGATCAAAGGCGAAGAAATAAGGACCTGCTAGTGTAAAAGATGTAAAACCCCAAATTTTTGTACCATTTTGATAGAAATCAACGGTTTGATTATCCGCATCTAAGGCAATTCCTATCTTATCATTAGTACTCCATGTAGCTCCTGTTGTAACATCAGCAGTACAATTAGGAGCATAATGGGAATCAACACTTGTTACTATACATATCGTTCCTCCATCATCAATACCATCAGTATCAGAACTACTCATTCTATAATTTGGATTCGTCATAATGGCTATCCATGCTCCATTACCAGTTCCACCACATATAAATTCAGCGTACCATTTACCACTATTGACCCCAATAGTAGAAGAAGCTTGATCACCTATTGCTGTACTATAGGCAAGATTACCATCAGAAATAGTAGGTTTATCCTTAATAATAGAATTTAAAGTAGCATAAGTATTGGTAGGAGTATCTACCATAGAATCATATGCTGTACCACTTGTAAGATCAAAACCACTTGTTGTCCAGGTATTAACATTACCACTTACATCATAACCTAATGTAGTAGTACTTGAAACATCTTTAAAATCCAAATAATATCCAGCATTACCATAACTACCAGTATATTTTGTAGGAATCCATTGTCCTGTATTTGAATCTATTTCACCAAAACTTGAGGCTGTTAATTGAAGTCCATCAATATAATAATTCTCAGCCATATAATAATTTGAAGGATCATTAGCATTCACACTGTATGAACGTTTTCCCATATAGTGAGTTGCAGAATTTTCTCCCCAAAGAAAATCTAAATCTTCTGCTGGATAATTGGTACTAACACTTTGCCCACCCAGTGTGGGTTCTGTCCCATTAATATAAATTTTCATCCTGTCACTAGAAGTAGTTTGAGTAGTATCTATTGCTAAGACAATGTGATACCAACCTGCTGGATCACGTAGCATATCTGCTGTATAAAATCTTGCTACTTCACTACCACTATGTGTACACTCAAAATTTAACTGCGCTACACCTTCCAAACAAAGTTGAAATTTATTATTGCCATCAGCACCTACCATCCAGAGCCAACGTTGGCTACCCATGTTAGTGAGTCTATACCAACCAGATAAAGTAAAAGTTTTTCTATTAGCTTCTTCATCAAAAGTACGATATAGATAAGCAGGATCATCCTTATTAAGTCTTATAGACCTTTCAATAGCATAAGCACCAGCACTTTGAAAATTATAACTATCAGGTCCACCACCTAATCCAGTTAAACCTATAAGTGGTTGTTGTTTTGGATACCACATATTACTCATAATTAAACCCAATTAAGAAGTTGTACTTTGGTTGCCAATAACTGTAAAGGTTGCGCTTGCAGTTTTTATTATACTAAATGAATGAATATCTACCCCACTACTTCCTCCAGATGAAGGTGCTGAACCACCAATCCAGTTTTCAGTCACTGCAGCACCATCTACCTGTATATTAGCACAGTATGCAGCCGCTGCTGCTGTAGTAACAAGAGTAATAGCAATTGTATCTCCTGTTGCCATCTGTGTGTTAATACCAACAGTTGACATAATATTAGGAACTGCTGTTGTTGTTTCAGTAGTGGTAAAGTAATGAACCATACCATTATCAATATTAATTGTCTGGTTATCACTTAACTTACCAGCAACTATATTAACTTTCTCTCTTAATTGTGTATTGCTATCTAATCCACTAATCGTTGTAAATCCTACTGTAATATTTGGTGTTCCTGTAAGGCCTGATGCTAAATCAGCAGTACCAGTTACATTACCAGTTAAAGCACCAACAAATGTTGGAGCAGTAGTTACACCTGCAAATACTGCGTCACCATTAGAATGAATAGTAGCACCAATACCTGTAGAAGGAGGTCCTACGTTTAATCCACTACGAGCAGTAACCCAACCAACACTATCAACGTTAGTTGTGTCTTCAGAAATAATCGTACCACCAACAGTTACGTTACCCGTAACAGTCAAGGCAACACCAGTGATACCGTCTGGGAAATCAACTGGCCCAGTCGCTACCTTATTGGTTATTTCATTTACCTTTACTCTTGACATGGTATGACTTTTTAGTTATTTAGGTTGGGTATGTAATTATAACAATGCCAGATCCACCATTACCACCTTCTTGTGGTTCTCCATCACCACCCATTCCAGCACCGCCGCCACCACCACCGGTACCGCCGCCACCATCACCGCCACCAGCGTTGTATGGGTTAGATTCACCTTGACCAACTTCACCAGCATCACCTGCCGCTAATTCTGGTCCAGCAGGAGCAGGTCCAACATAAGAAGCAGATGGATCGTTACTATTACCACCACCACCGCCGCCAGCACCACCAGCACCAGCAGTAGTTGCAGGACCTGAGCAAGCACCACCGCCGCCACCCCAGTAGTAATTTCTAGTAGGTCCTAAAATATCATTTTGAACACCAACACCACCAGCACCACCTGGACCACCAGGGTTAGGACCTGAACCTGGAGCAGGAGCATTACCACCAGCTCCACCGCCGCCACCCATTGTTGTAGAGGCACTACCAGGACCTGGGTTACCATCACCACCTTCTCCTCCAGTATTATTTGTATCAGCACCAGAAGCAGGACCACCAGCTGCACCAGTCGTATTTGGGCCGCTGATACTACCTCCGCCTCCGCCGCCACCATAGGCAACAGTTGTTCCATCAGTATTACCAGTCGAAGCTTCACCAACATGAACTACGGCACCATCGTGTCCTGCGCCTTTACCACCTCCACCAGCACTCATACTGTTAAATGTAGTAGTAGCACCAGGACTATTGAATGGAGATGAAGGTCGTCCTGGAGATGTATTACCACCAGCACCAATAACTATAGGATAAGTAGCAGCAGGAAGAGTTGCACCACTTCCATAGACGACACCACCGCCGCCTCCGCCGCCACCGTTATTTCCAGCAGCACCACCACCGCCACCAACCATTAGATATCTAATATTACCTGCAATAGTTGGTGCTGCAGGTGAAGGTACAACAAAACTACCTGATTGAAGGAAAACATGCTGAGTTTTACCTGTTTCAGGGTTGAATGAAACTAATCCACCACTACATTTTGCTGATGCTGGAGCAGTAGCAATTTGATATCTTATTACAGCAACACCTGATCCACCCATTCCTTGACTACCACGAGGTAATTTATTTCCGGCACCTCCACCGCCTCCACCTGTATTAATTACTCCAGGTGTTCCTACTTCTCCTTCTCCTGAATTTGGTCCAGGGTTATTACCACCAGCACCACCTGATGCTCCACCTTCACCTGGTCCAGTTACTCCACCAGCACCACCAGGAGTACCAGTATTATGGCCGCCTCCGCCGCCACCTCCACTATATGCTAACTTTGCTCCTGTTTGAATTGTATATATTGCAGAGTCTCCACCTTTACCAGCAGCAGGAGCTTGGTTAGATTGTCCAGCACTTGCAGCACCACCTCCACCAGATCCATCACCAGCAGTAGTAGGATTACCAGTAGGAGCACCAGGATAACTTCCTGCATTACCCCATCCATAGATACTAGGTGCTGGTGTTACTATATCTTCTCCACCAGGATGACCAGGAGTTCCTTTAACTCCAGGAGCAGGGTCTATAGTTGGTTGAGTACCACCACCACTAGATGCACCATCACCACCTCTATAACCACCATATTTACCTCCACCACCACCGCCTCTAGCGACACCAGTTCCACCAGCTTCTCCAACAGTACCTATGGAGATAGAAGTCATACCTCCTTCACCTAGAGTACCAGGATCTTCACTTAAACCAACACCGCCGCCACCGACAATAATAGTATAAGAAGTAGCAGTTACAGGTTGAGCAGTTCTATATTGTATACCACCTCCACCGCCGCCACCTGCACCAGCAGTAGGACTTGTAGAACCACCGCCGCCACCACCAACTGCTAGATAATCAACAGCTGCAGGATAATTACCAGAAAGTTCTGTTATTTCAAAAGTTCCAGATCCTGTAAAAGTATGCGATCTATAAATGTCTCCAGTAGGAGTTGTATAATCATTTTCTATACCACCAGATGCTATATGTCCCCCATGAGTAGCAGTTCCCGGATCAGCAATAAGAGTTCTATTAATACCCAACCATGCTAAATCTGCTCTACTAAAAGAACCACCGGCACCACCGGATTGAATTGCTTTACCTCTATTTTTTCCTATAAATCCCATCAGTCAGGCCTCCTAACTAATTTCTTCATAAGCACAGACTACATCTAAGTGTCCTGCGTTAGATTGCCCTATAATACCTATTTGTTTATTTTCTTCTAAGTATATTGAATTATTTTTATCTATCAATGAAACTAAAGAATTAACAGGAACAGTTACTGTTGTAGCAACTGAAACTGTGGCCCCTGCACTAATATGAGTTGCTGCTATATCGTAAATATTTACTGTTGCACCTGTTGTGTCTCCAATTGCTGCTGCAGATAGAGTATTAATCTTTATTACCTTTCCACTTCCAGCAGCATTGATAACAACAGTTGTTACACCTACATACTTACCACTTTCCAAAGCACCTGCAGTGCTCACACCGGCAATGGCGGTAGTAACACCCGTAATGGTTGCTACACTGACTATATTTGGGGCTGCCATGTCTTAAAAAGTCCTCGTAAGTTTATTTATCCAAATACCATTGCCATAGCAATTGCCTTGCCAGTCGTGGCTTTGGTTGCCAGTTCAGTAGAGACATCAGTACTACCATATACCAAACTTGTAGCAGTCACTGCTCCACCTACTATAACACCAGCAAGGTTAGCAGTTACGGCAGAACCAACTACGACAGAAGTTGCAGTTGCTATTCCTAAAGTAGATCCACCTGATACATTAACATCAGTTGCTGTTACAGCCGTAGAAACAGTAACACCATTAGCAAATGTTGGAGCATTGTATCCATTTTTAGATACAAAGTTATCGGCACGTATTCTACCACCACCACCTGCAAGAGTTTGAGGAGCACCAGTTGTACCAATACCTAAAATATCAACAACGAGATCATCACCATCAGCAATTGTTAAATCATAACTTGATGATACAGCAATCTCAGGATACTGTGTATATGCAACAGTAGCAGTTGCAGGTACATCAATTGAAAGGTCTGCACCTACATCTAAAACTCTATCTGTATAATAGATTTTAGATCCATCACCACTAGCAGAAACAGCAGTTCCTAATCCAGCAGGAAGGTTAGTTAGTTTAGAACCATCACCATAATAATAGTTGGCAGTAACAACACCCGCATTAACTACAGCAGTATTATTAGAATCTGCAGCACCAATAGGATTAGTTGTTCCTATACCAACATTTTTAGTCGTATGAATGCCAGCAGCAGTAGCAATCCAAGTTCCACCAACACCAACCAACTGAGAACCGTCACCATAATAAGCTGATGCAGTTACAATTCCTGCATTCAGATCATTGGTTCCAAGTGTGGCGGTTGAAAAACCGGCTAAGTCTCTTGCTCTTGACATATCGACTTTTTCTAGTTATTTATGCAATAAAAAAGGGAGGAAGAACCTCCCATATTTTTAGGTTGTTATTGCCCAACCTACAGTCTTCGGACTTGCAGTATCTGCTTGATGTGCGTCCTCATCCCAAATATATCTTTTATTTGCAGCTGCTTCTGCTGCTGTTAGATCAGGAGGTCCATCAATAGGAGCATACCATTGTGCTGTAGTAACTCCAACTGACCATGACGCATAAGGGTTTGGAGGTAGAAAAACATCCGTAGAACCTACACCCAATGTTGCTATATTAGTTGCATAAGAATAACCAATACCAGCATAATTACCTCTAAAAGTACTATTATAAGAGGTTTGCTTCCAATTTGTATCAGCACCTAAAAGTTTCTGACAGAAAGCAACACCGATATTTTCTACCTCGGTACCTGTATTGTCTTTAATGTCATCATTGCTCACAACAATGACTTGCTCAACAATGTTGTTAGCATCTAATTTTGCAAAATGAGCCATCGCTTTTTATTTCTCGTAATGGTTTACTTTTATTTAGGTTTATTTAGGTTGGATACGCAATGATAATAACACCAGATCCACCATTACCACCGCCAATGTTGTCACCTTGCAGATTATTGGTTGGATGAACATTTGGATCAGGTCCGCCACCAGTGGTACCAGAAGCACCACCGCCTCCGCCACCTGTTGCAACTGATCCATTTGATCCAGCATACTCTGGTATAGTAGGACCACCAGAACCACCAGCACCACCACCATGAGTTGCGGCACCAGCAGGTCCAATAGGACTACGTGTTGATGCAGGAGAAACACGACCTCCTCCACCACCACCGGCATATCCAGTAGAAGTTCCTGATATAGAAAGATCTATACCAGCACCACCGTCTCCACCGCCGCCGTCTCCACCAGGATCACCGGCACCAATAAATCCACCGCCACCACCTGAACCATAGTTTCCTATAGGAGGAGCAGATCCTTGCCCACCATCATTACCCTGATTAGGAGCATTACCACCTGGATCTACTGGGTCAATAGTTGGATACTTAGAACCTTCACCACCAGCTCCGGCACCGCCTCCACCTGAGGAACCACCACCAGAACCACCTGGACCACCAGTAGCACCACCTAAACTACCACCACCACCGCCAGCAGCATATCCTGTAGCTGCAGGAGTAAAGGTAGGAGGTCCCATTTGACTAGATCCACCAGGACTCCACATATATTGTGAAATTGGGGCAGGACCATAATTAACATTACCCATATATCCTTGTCCCGCACCACCAGCACCAACGGTCATTGTATAAGAACCTACTCCAAATGGAAGTGTGGGTGCTGCATATACTGGATTAGGTTCACTAGTGATTAAACCACCAGCACCACCACCAGCAACACCATCACTAGAAACAACAGATCCACAACCACCGCCGCCACCACCTACTATGAGGTAATCGCAAGCAGGAAGAGCTTCAGTTACAGTAAATGTTCCACTAGATTCGAAAATATGAACAGTTTTTGTAGGAGTATAAGAAATCATTCCACCAGTTGCTTTCGGAGCTGCTGGAATTTGTCCAATTGGATATCTAACTATTGTCGTTCCTGATCCTCCATTTCCACCAAAGGATAGACCGGATCCACCGCCGCCTCCGCCGCCTGAACCCACAGTACCTGACTGTCCATCATTATAGGAAGTTACTGGATTAGGAGTTTCTGCAGGATATGACTGACCATCTCCTCCACCACCATTTCCACCTTCTCCACCAGTTCCTGCCCAACAAGTTCCACCGCCACCACCAGCATAAAATTCAGCAGTACCTGTTCTATATGAGTTTGGTTTTCCTACTCCGCCAGCTCCACCTGTAGCACCACCATTACCACCAGCACCACCAGCACCACCACCGCCTCCAGCAGAACCTTCGCCAGGACCTGGTGATGCCCACACCGCATCACCACCTGGATATCCTTGTGTAGGATTATCTGTAGCTCCTCCTTCACCAGTATCCATTCCTCCACCACCACCTGATGCACCAGTAGCACCAGGAGGATTGGAACCAGCACCACCACCCATTCCACCACCATCGGCAGTCAAACCAAATGCTGTAGTATCAACACCACGTTGACCTGGTGCGCCAGGTCCTGGTGGATGGTTCATTGCTCCTTGTCCACCACCACCAATAACTATAGGATAAGAAGTTGCAGAAACTGGATGAGTAGGAGTTTCAAGGTAACCACCTGCACCGCCTCCACCTCCTCCATGAGAGGAGTTCCAACTCATAAGAGAACCACCACCTCCACCTCCTCCAATCATGAGGACATCTACATGTGCAGGTTCAGTGGCTGAAAGTGCAGTTATTTGAAAAGTTCCTGATTCTTTAAAAGTATGAGATCTATAAGCACTTCCATCCGGTTCTAAGTAATCATTGGTTACACCACCAGTTGCAGTATGTCCAGTAGGAGGACCATACTCAGTAGGGAATTCAGACGCATCCGTACCAGTAGCTAACCACTTATCAAGGTAAGATGCTGCAGGATTGTTTTGTGAACGAATGCCCATTGTTATAACAGTTTTGAGTATTTATTAAACTAAGTACCTAATAATGACGACACCAGGACCACCATTAGAAGCACCGGTATCATTAGATGAACCACCACCGCCGCCACCGCCAGTATTATCTAAACCCGCATTACCACTGGTAGAAGTAGGTTCTGGAGATGCATAACCTCCACCAGCACCACCACCACCCGATCCAGTCCAAGCACCTGGTTCAGTCTTTACTCCACCACCTAATCCACCATTAGGAGTTACAGGACCAGTTCCATGACCACCAGCACCTCCACCACCGGCAAATATACCAGTAGGTCCACTAGAAGCTTGCCAATCAGTAGGCATTGTAGGGAATAAAGGACCAGCAAATCCAGGGAAAGGTTGTCCCGCACCACCATTACCACCTACTTGAACAGTAGGATTAGCGTTTGGTTGACCAGGATTACCTGCTTTTTGTCCTACTCCACCAGCACCACCGCCACCAGCATGTTGACGACCTCCTCCGCCGCCTCCTCCAATTTTTATGTTTTTAGAAAATTCTTTTGATACATCTAGTGTAATAGGTATCGGCCAAAGTGATCCATCTTTGAGCCTCATATTTTCTACAACACTATCGTAGTCTTCTTCATTTAAAAAACCTTTAAGTGGTGAAAACCCTCCATTTAATAAAAGTTCTAGATCACATATTTGGCGAGGTGTTAAATCCCAGCTTGCAAAGTTTGCTGCCGCTTTTTTTTCTCCATTTGCGGTAATATTGTAAGATGTGGATCCAGGGAAAGTTATAGTAGTATTAGTACCATCACTTCCAGGAGTTCCAGGTTGATCAGCCCCACCAGGCCAAGGAGCAGAATTACCCCCACCACCAACTGTTACTGCATTAGTTCCTAAAATAGGAGCAGATGCTGGTAATTTAAAATGAACTACACTACCGGCACCACCGCCACCAGCATGTTGACGACCTCCTCCGCCGCCTCCACCAATTATTAAACCTTCTACTTCTGCAGTCCCAGGATCGGATGGTACCGTAAAATTACCAGGTGATGTAAATACATGATACGCATAACCATTTCCAGGAGTTATTCCATCTATATTTCCACCACTAGCAGAAAAAGGACCAGGTGGTAATGCACCTGCTCCAGTATTACCGAACATATTAAAATAATATGCTGCTGGATTGTTGGATTTAATACCCATGATTAAATCCTCCTATTATACGTCCGTATCGCCATTCACAATAAAGTTGACCATTGATCCAATTCCTGTTCCTCCTGACTCAGGAGCATCTATCGCAACAGAAAGTGTATCACCCCAATTAGACATTACTAATGGGTAATTAACTTCAAAGAATGAGGTCTCATTCGCTGCAAGGTCAATTGTTAAAAACTTGTTCGCTGTAACTCCAGTCGCAACTGCGTTCTGTACAGCAGATTCATTAAGATATAAGGAAACTCTCGCTGTTCCCAATCCTGTGTTATGCATTACCACACTTCTTACGTAGCAAGTGGAAGCAATTCCTACTCCACCTTGTGTGTCAGTAACGCCGACAGTCAAAATGCCAACTGTACTGAGACCCACCACAGAGGTAATACCAATTAATTGTGTCTTCTTGAGAGTCATTTTTACTGTCTTTTGTAATGTTATTTATTAAAGGAATAGACCAGAAGTGATGTTAAACTCACCACCGACTCCACTCAATGCGGAACCGTCACCAGCAAAACTAGTTGCAGTTACAATACCAACGATATCAGCACCGTCAGAATTTATGGTTACTGCAGTACCAACCTTAAATTGAGTTGATGTAGTAACACCAGTAATCTTAATACCAGAAGCATTAATCTCTTCTACGGTTGCACCAGCAACTGACAATAAT
>MPLT02336054.1_pt1 | contig 12677 bp, 9 predicted proteins | sample 1617391 | NCBI WGS metagenome assembly MPLT02 (sample SAMN05944800, study PRJNA350692) | marine metagenome | biome: marine; feature: ODZ; material: water; isolation source: 70 m water sample filtered on 0.2 um supor filter | place: Pacific Ocean | collected 2012-04-08 | depth 70m m
CAAGACGATGGATCTGCAGATTTAAGCGTTGTTCGTTCTGTATCTGAAGAAATGAGCGATTCACTCATCTCTGGATCAATAGTGATCCTCAAGTCAACAGTTCCGATCGGCACTTCTGTCCAAGTCGAAGAATGGATAAGCCGAAACGATGTAGAGGTAGCGTCAAATCCTGAGTTCCTCCAAGCCGGGCGCGCTGTTGCAGCTTTCAAAAACCCTGATCGAATCATTATCGGAGCAAACACCCTCGCTACGAGAGAAAAAGTAGCAGAACTGTATAGCAAAGTTTCCGCTCCTGTCGTCTGCACTGATTCCCGTTCAGCCGAACTAATTAAGTACGCGTCAAACGCTTATCTGGCATCTCGAATAACTTTTGTAAACAATATTGCAGAACTATGCGAAAAAACTGGGGGAGAAGCAAGCACCGTCCTGAGAGGATTAGGACTAGATAAACGAATCGGAGAAGCTTTTCTTCAACCCGGCCCAGGATGGGGAGGTTCCTGTTTTCCTAAAGACACTCGAGCTCTGATTTCGGTTGCTGCTGAAGCGGGCTCTGATGCCACTCTCTTAAATGCGGTTCTTGAATCTAACGAAACACGGTTCGCTCAAATAGCTGCAGTTATTTCTGAATCGTTTATTGGACATGAAGAGATCCAGGTCGCCATGCTTGGACTCACATTCAAAGCAGGAACCGATGACCTTCGTGAGTCTCCTTCCTTGAAGGTAGCTTCTTTGCTTCTGAACTCAGGAGTGAAAATAGTTGGATACGACCCTCACGTAACAACTACTCCGCTCAACGGTCTAGAAATCGTTCAATCAGTTGAAGAAGCCGTGAAAGACTCCGATGCTTTAGTAGTGATGACAGAATGGGAAAGATTCGTAGATCTAGATTCGGAAGAATTAATCAAACTGATGGCCGGAAAGATCATTGTGGATGCAAGAAACATTTTGAACAGCAAAACCTATGTTGAAGCAGGCTTCTCAATCTGGCAAGCCGGCCAGGGATGGAAAAAGCCTTTAAAATAGGCATACAACAGTGACTGTTTTACCTCAACGCTTGTTGAAGGTAAGATCTAGACATGGCATATGAGAGCCCCGAGTATCACCCAGCATTTGAAGAGTATTGCGAAACCATTTTCGAGTTAGAAGAAGATGATATAGACGTAATCCAGGCACGGATAGTTGAACGACTTCAGGTGTCACGGCCTGCGGTATCAGAAATGATAAAGAAAATGGGAGAAGCAAATCTTGTTTACTTCCATGGAACTCAGATACATCTCACCGATGATGGGAAATTGCTCGCTAATCAGGTTGTAAGACGGCACCGTCTCGCTGAAAGATTCCTTACAGACGTTCTCGGACTCAGTTGGGCAGAGGCCCATCATGAAGCAGGAAGATGGGAACACGTTATTTCGCCGAGTGTTGAAGCCGCATTTCTCCGAGTGCTTGACGATCCGACTACATGCCCGCATGGAAATCCGATTCCCGGAACTAATTACCAAGTTCCAGAAGGAGCTTCCGTGCTTTCAGATCTTGACGCGGGAAAAAATTTCGTCGTTGAACGCATTCCAGAAGAACTTGAGTTTGAACCCGGGCTTTTGGAATTCCTTGAAGAGTCAAATCTTATTCCCGGTGAAAATGGAACAGTTACCGCAGTGTCTCCTGATGGAACAACGACCGTTGAAGTAAAAGGAACAATGATCGGTGTAGGCGCTTTCGCCTCACAGCGAATCCTTGTCACTACATAGATTCATCAACTGACATTTTGTCAGTCTTCAACCACATGGGATTCAAACCCCTTTAAAGATTCTCTCCAATTTGTTTGGTTTAGACGTCCATCATCGTCTAGAGATGCGGCAGCTTCCCACCCCATAATCAGAGTGTGATGAAGATTGTCTGGAACAGCGAGACCTTGTCTTCCAAAAGTTGATAAACCTTCAAGAGAGTTCCCCCAACTGAGAAGTTCAGCTCGTTTTTCATTCGTAGATTTCTCAAAAATAGGGTAGACGGAAGGAAGTCGACGAACTTCAGTTTGAACATGTCGCGGCTTGGGTAATCCCAAACGCTCAATATCGTCAAGAACCATTTCTCCTAACTGATCATCTGTCATTGACCAGATCTCGTCTTGTGGCCAGCAGGGTATTTCAGCACAAAGCACAGTTGTATCTCTTGGGTCTGGACCGTCTCGATAGTTTTTAGGTTCCGAGAGACGAGTCATCTTCGTTTCAAGCCCTGGTAGGTAATGAGCGTCATAAGTAGTGAATTGTGGCTGATCAAGAACCAGATAGACCAGAACCATGGCACGTATGCGGAGAGATTCCGCAGCTTCAAATATTTGTTGAGATGGGGCCGGGGAGATCATCTTTGGTAACAAAGTTAGGGGAGCTGTTGACCAAGTGAACTCTGCTTCACTCACGCCAGAAGAGTGTTCAATTGAGCATCTGCCATCGTTAAGAAATATGTTTTTTACTTCTTGGTTCAGTTGGATACTCGCTCCTGCAGATACTGCGGCTTCGGTCAAACTTGCAACGATCTGCCCGTACCCATTTCGAGGGTAAAGGAAAGTTCGCCCAGTTGGTGTAGAGGATTTTAATAGTTTTTGAAAAATGGCAAGAGGCGAAGTGGCGGAAACTCGTCGACGAGCGAGCTCTGAATCGATCTCGTTTGCAGGTATTCCCCACAATTTTTTTGCGTACGGGCTATAAAACTCTGAAGACACTGTTTTACCAAGACGATGTGTTACTTCATCATCAAAAGATTCGTCTCTTTTCTTTGTAAATGGTTGAGAGAGAACATCTAATGCGGAATTGAAAGAAAATTTCAAAGGTAAATGTCGCACCATATTGGTTGAGCGGAGAGGGAATGCAACCCAGCGGTCGTAGAGCCGTATCCTCCCATTTCGTTCACGGACTTGAAGGTCGTCGCCAAGTAATTCCTTTATTTCTTCTAGTAAATAGGTTGGAGTGGCTGGGTGAAGACGGTGAGAGCCGTAATCAACCATTTGTCCAGCTACTTCAAAGCTCCCTGACATCCCGCCAGTAGAAGAACCGCGTTCGTAAATGGTGACTTGATGACCTTTCATGGCTGCACGCCAAGCAGCCATCAAGCCGGCTGGTCCCGCACCAATAATCGCGATTTCTGTCATTAAGGCTCAACTCTTTTATTTTTATGCCGTGTATGTTAGGTATACCTAATTATAAATATAAACTCTGAATTCTATTTTATTTCACATTAATTACAGCTAAGGAAAAAATGAAACGAGCAATTATTACTGGTGCTGCTGGATTCATAGGCTCACACCTGACAGAGAGGTTGCTTGCACGGGGTGAAACAGTTGTCGGTATAGACAATTTTGATCCATGGTATGAACCACAAATAAAGAAACAAAATCTGCTTTCTTCGCTTCAAAGCGACTCATTTTCCTTGATTGAAGGCGATTTACTTTCACTTGATCTCAGTTCAATACTTCAGAAAGACGATGTCATATATCATCTTGCTGGACGACCCGGTGTTCAAGATTCATGGGGATCAGGGTTCTCTTCAAGCGTGGAAAATAATATTTTGGCCACGCAACGAATTTTTGAAGCAGCTTTGAATTCAGAAATAAAGAGAGTTGTCTTTGCTTCCAGTTCTTCTGTTTATGGAAGTTCTGCATCAAGTTCCAGTCGTCAAGTCAACCCCATCAGCCCTTATGGGGTTTCTAAAGCAGCATGCGAACAACTTGCTCAGGTCTATCGATCTCGCGGATTAGATGTGATGGCAATGAGGTACTTCACTGTCTATGGGCCGAGGCAGCGTCCCGATATGGCTATGAACAGATTGTTTCGTGCCACACTTCCTGGAGACTATGTTTTTCCGCTTCGCGGAACAGGTGCTCAACGAAGAGAGTTCACTTTTGTAGAAGACATTGTCGACGCAACAATAAGAGCAGGGGTTACAGAGGCTAAAGATATTCATGAACCTTTTGACATAGGAGGGGGAGTTTCTGCTTCCTTGGGTGAGGTAATTGAAAAAGTTGAAAAGATTGTTGGATCTTCTGTTCGAATAGAACTCCAATCAGCAGCCAAGGGCGATCCTTTAATCACGGTGGCTAACACCGAACCGGCGCAAGAAATATTGAACTGGCAGGCCAGCACAGAACTTCAAGAAGGGTTAGAGAAGCACTACGTTTCTGTTCTTGAGGCTCTTCAACTAACGAATTAATTGATCTTTTCGTTTTCGGAGCGCTTCTGGAAACGAAAAGACGGCGAGAAGACCCAACCAAGCCAAGTTCAGTAGTAAAGCAGAATTGTTGAAGTTAGTGAAATCTGGCATCACAGACGAAAGAATCCTATAGATGGGATACGTCGTTTCGTAAAAATCAACAACAAGGGTGCGATTATCGGTAGAGGCTTCAATAGCAAGCCAAACCCAACCCACGATTCCTGCTGCGCCGCCGAGCACGATGAAGCGAAACCAGTGCTTGCTTTTTTCCGCAAATAAACACATGACCACAATGGCTGCGGGAAGAACAACGACAGTTTGTCTCCCTGGCCACCACCAGCCATGCATAGTCAGAGCCACCCAAGTGGCAACAGCCCAACCAACACCAACAACACTCAAGAGGATGAGTGAATCTTTAACTTTGGATTTTAAGAGCCAAATACAAGCAGGTATAAGAGCAAAATAAGCAGGAGCCCACGGGATTAATCCAAATTCTTTATCAAGCAGCAGGCCAGAAAGTCGACGAGTTCTGCCGAGAATATTCGGATTATTTCCTACAACGCGGAACTCTCCATCTACGAAATGGTCACCGCTAGCGTAAACGGTCCAACCGCCATAGATCTTCTGGTGTGCAATTAAGTAGAGAAGAGCTGAAACGGCAAGGAAAACCCCAACAACGACTGACTCTTGCTTGTTCCGTTTGAAGATTTTGATTAACGCAAAGGCCGCTAATACCGCAGCTACTGGAACGTACTTGACTGACAACCACGGTAAGGAATTGACCACAAGTATGAGCCCGATCAAACCTGAGCGACTTATAACAGGGGATGCGACAATCCCTATCCCGATGATTACACATAAAGCAGCGGGCATTTCTGGATAAATTTGCGTTCCGTAAGAGACTAATGGAGGAGCCATGAAGCAAGCCCCTACTACCAAAGCGGCAATATTCTCAGAGATAAGGAATCTTTTAACCACAACCCACAGCGTTATTGCAGCAGTGACTCCAGCAATGACAGCCAACATTATTTTTGCTGCTGCCCAGCCTCCAAGCCCCATAGGTATTGAGAGAAGAATAGGGAGAAGAGGATCATGTGGGCTGAGCCTTTGTCCATCGTCAGTGAGGTCTATTGTCTGTTGGTTTAACGGAATTTCGTGAAAAGGCAGGTAACGCTGTTCTTCTAACTCGTCACTAATATCAAGGTCTTGATCTTCAGCGATACTTAAAGCGGTAAGAAGGTATTGCGGTTCATCAACACTAATTTTCGCTCCATAAGTTGCTCTGGCATTGATCGCAGAGATGGCTATGAGGAAAGTTCCTACTGCTACGAACAGCATTTTTGAAGTTAAAGAACGCATTAGAGATGGTCGGCTTTTCTGATTACGAGAAACCAAGTCAATACTGAAGAAAGGGCAACAAGTATGAGAGCCATAATCCCGGCTTCAGCAACAAAAGCATCTTCAAAAGAACTAAAAATTCTTGTTGCAAGGGTCGAGAAACCGAGCGGAGAAATAAGAAGAGTGATCGGCAACTCTTTCATTGTTGAAAGGATTACTAATCCGGCTGCAGCGGCTAAACCAGGTGTCATGATAGGCAAGTCAATACGGGCGAAACGTGAGAACTTTCTAACTCCTAATATTTTCCCTGCATCATGAAGCCTTTTGGGCACCGCAGCTACTGCTACGAGAATAACTCCCATAGCTAAAGACCCGAATCGAACAACGTAAGCGAAAATGAGAAGAACTTCGGTGTTGTTTACAAGATCGTATGCCCAATCTGAGCGCAGGGTCCAAAACCGCATAGCTAATGCGATCAGGATCCCGGGGAGGGCAAAAGTGGCGATTATGACAGAATGAGCGACACTTCCAATTCGAGATTTATATCTTGCGACAAGGAAAGCGATAGGCAAAATGGCGATCACCGCAACAAGTCCTGCTAAGACACTTATTGAAAAAGTGTTCCATGTTGATTCCCAGACTTGTTCTTTGTCAATAGTTAACGGATAGCCGCCGCGTGTGGTTCTGATGAGGCCATCAGTTGCCCAGTCTCCAAGAGCAAGAAGAGGTGCCCCTGTAGAGAGTAAGACTATTAAAGAGACAAATCCGATAGCGGGGAAACGCCACCGTCCGAGAGAGTATTGAACTGGTTTTCCAACAAGGGCTTCATCTGTAGTGAATTTGACACGAGAAAAAATTCTTTCGAAAGCAACAATAGCGCCGGCTAAGAGAAGCAAAATAAGACTCAAGGCGAGAGCTACTGATTGATCGGCAAGTTGTGAGGTGAAGATACTTCGCGCCAAGGTGTCATAACGCATTAACTGCACGGCACCAAAGTCACTGATGGTGTAGAGGAAAACCAAGAGAGTGCCGGCTGCGATGACTGACCCTATTTGGGGGAGAACTACTCGGAGTATTATTTGAGAAGGATTTTGACCAAGTACACGGGCGTTCTCTTCAAGTGAGCTTGGTAGTTGCCGTAACCTCGCTGCTACTGGCAAATAAACATAGGGGTAACAAAACAGAGTCAGCACGGACCAGGCGCCAAAAAATCCTCTCATTTCTATAACGGTTTCTATTCCGAGTTCAGAAAGCATTCGATTAGCGAGACCGCCTGGGTTCATTGTTCGAATGAAGGCTGCCGCTCCGATAAAAGTCGGGAAAACAAGAGGAATTGGCAGAACAACTCGCCAGATTCGGTTGCCAGGAAGATCTGTTCTATTTGTTAACCAAGCGAGAGCGGTACCGATAGTTGCTGTGGTAGCCGACACTGCGAGAGCTAGTGAAACAGATCGCCACAGTGGGTCAAGAATACGTCGTGTTCCAATTAGCTCTGCCGGATTGCCGCCTTCAGTGAAGTTTCTCCAAATCAGGTAAAGCGCTGGAAAACTAAATAGAAACGCTAATCCGAGAACAATTAGTTGAAGCCCCGCAGGACCCCTTTGTTTGGTTTCGGCTTTATTCACCTATTAAGGATGCCACTTGCTTCAATGATTCGCGATGCTTCTTCGAAACCGCCACCCAATTCATCAAAGTTCACTGAGCCAATCTCTAATGCAGTTAACTCAGGGAGAGCATCGTTTGGTATCACTCCTGCAGCTAGCGGATACTCAAATGTCCGATCTGTGAAATATTGTTGAACGGGAGCCGACAATAGATATTCAAGAAGGTCTTCGGATGCTTCTACGTTGGTTGAAGAATCTAGAATTGTTGCAGCTGTGATGATGAGCAAGGAACCTATGTCTTCGTTATTGAAGTCATAGTTTTCAGCACGGTGATCATTTCCGCTAGCGGCTTGTTCTTGATAGTTGTAGTAATGATTCACTAGCCCCATTGAGATCTCGCCACGTCCAGTAGCTTCAACAATTGATCTGTTGTTTGGGTAGTAACGAGCTCCATTGTCCACCATGTCATTAAGCCATTGTGTTGCTACGTCTTTCCCGTGCTGGTCCATGAAGACAGTAAACCAGTCGATGAAAGACCCGTTAGTGCCTGGCAAAGCGACTTTGTTTCGGAATTCTTCGGCGGTTAGATCAAAGACAGAATCAGGAAGATCTGCAGGACTGTATTCGTCAATGTTGTATACCATGACTCTTTTTCTTCCAGAAAAACCTATCCACGTTCCGGCTGCGGAATGATTTTGTTCATCAACTAAAGAGAGAACATCAGAACTGATGGTTCCTAATAAGTCATTGGATTCAAGGTAGCCAACTGGTCCAGGGGAACGTGAAAGAAACACGTCAGCTTGGGTTCGGTCACCTTCTTCGTTAATTAAAAGAGCAAGGTCGGTTGAGGCTCCCCACCGGACTTGTACATCAGTTCCTGTTTCGCATCCAAATGCTTCAAGCACAGGAAGGATTAGGTTCTCTGTTCTTCCGGAGTAGATGGTTACGGAGCGCCCATTTCCATCGGCGCAGGTACCAGGATAAATTTCAGCCGCTCTACCATCCAGAGACTCTGGGTCGCTTCCACAAGAAGAGAGGATGAGGGCTGTTGCAAGTGTTGAAAGTAAAATACGTAATCTCATGAGGAAGCACTTTATCTGCATTTTTGGAAAAATGTAAAGGTAACCTAACGTTTATTATGAACCTTGCCCGTCAGCGCAAATATCTAAAGAATCCTGCAGTTGTTTTTTTACTGGCAATTCTGAGTTTTGGCATAGCAACAGTCATTGTTGTGCGGCTCTTAGATGTTTCCGCATTCAAGGACACAATTCAAAAAGCAGTAGATGACCCATGGCAACTTTTTTTAATTATGGCTGCATTTACTTTGGCATTTTTATTCCGTGCCTTTGCCTGGAAAAGGGTTTTACCTGAAGTTTCTTTTGGTCAGAGCCTTGCTGGTATTCACCTCTCCATAGGAGCAAATCATGTTCTTCCATTTCGGTTAGGGGAACCAGCACGAATTGTAAGCGTGATCAAAAGAACGAATACCTCTCTGGATGCAGCAGCAGCGTCAACGTTGACTTTGCGTTCTGCTGATGTCTTAAGCATGGTTCTTATAGGGATCGCTGTTGCACCTGCGGTCTTCTCAGATCTTTTGGGATGGGTTGGATGGGTGTTAACAGGAGTCGTTGCTCTTGTTTGTATTTGCTCTTTCGGCTGGTTAAAGAAAATTGTTCAAGTAAATCAGTCGGTAAACCTTCCTGGGCCCCTAGCTATTGCTTTAACAGCTTCGGCGTGGTTACTTGAATCAGTATTGGTCTGGCAGTGTGCTCATTGGGCAGGATTAAATGTTTCATGGAGCGACGCGCTATTAGTTTCCACTCTTTCAGTGGCCGCTCAAATTGCTGCTATCGCTCCAGGGGGATTCGGAACCTATGAAGCTGCTGCAGTAGCGGCATACGTAACTTTGGGATATGAGGCTGATGCCGCTTTGGTGGCAGCGCTTACAGCACATGCACTGAAAACTTCTTACTCATTAGTCGCAGGAGCGATAGCCATCTTTATTCCAAAGCCAAACTTCTTTGGCTATTTACGTCTTCGTGAAAGAAAAGAGTTAGAGCCAGAAATACCAAAAGCTTTCCAACCCGTCTTATTGTTCTTGCCGGCTTACAACGAAGAGGAAGCAATTGCCGAATGTCTTGAACGCGTACCCGAACAAGTTTGTGGACTCAATGTTCAATGTCTCGTAATCGATGATGGTTCAAAAGACAAAACAGCAGAGATAGCGAAGAACTGTGGCGCTGAAGTCATTTCTCTAGAAAAGAACCAAGGACTAGGAGCAGCGGTACGAGTTGGATTATCAGAAGGAGTTAAGAGACAGTCCAGTGCCGTGGTATTCGCAGATGCCGATGGCGAATACCCTCCCGAAGAATTAGAAAATCTTGTTCGCCCAATTCTTGATGGCACAGCTGATTATGTAATAGGAAGCAGGTTTATTGGTGATATTCAATCAATGCGACCACATAGGAGATTTGGAAACCTTGTCCTCACTCGAATTTTGTCAGTAATAGCTCGCCGGAAAATTACAGATGGTCAAAGCGGATACAGAGGATTTTCTCCAAGAGCAGCAAAAGCGGCAGAGATTATTCATGACTTCAATTACGCCCAAGTGATAACACTTGACCTGCTAGCTAAAGGATTCATCTATTTAGAGGTTCCGATTAGTTATCGATTCCGTACAACAGGAGAGAGTTTTGTGAAACTCTTTCCCTATCTTCGTAAAGTAGTTCCTGCCGTATATCGGGAAGTTAATTCGCTTCCTGAGCCTCAAACTCCTCCTGTATTAAGCACTATTAATACTAAATAAAAAGTTTCCTTAATTTTTCTTCATTTGAGGTTGAAAAATAAAGAATTTGTCCTCATACTACTTCTATTAGGTACGCCTAACATTTTTAACCGTTTAAATATTAAGGAGACGTTGTGAGATCAAAGATCGCACTTTTGTTAATCCCAATTTTGGCTGTTTTCAGCCTTGTCGCTGTGAGTTGCGGAAGTGACGATGGAGGCAGTGTTCGGGACTTAGATAGTTCATCAAGTTCAGCAAGTTCTGGATCATCTTCCGGTTCAGCTTCGGCTTCCGGTTCATCTTCCGGTTCAGCTTCGGCTTCCGGTTCATCTTCCGGTTCAGCTTCAACCCCAGCTTCTAGCTCTAGCTCTGGTTCAGCCTCGGCTTCCGCTTCAGCTCCCGCTGTAGAAGGAGGACCAACTGATGATGCCACAGCAGCAGACGGCGGATATGACTACGCCTCCAACATTGATTCACATCGAATGGTAGTTGCAGACATTTGTGAAATTAACACGTTGCTCGGAGACTATGACTTTGATGCAGCCAGAGAGATTTACCAAAATGGTAAAAACTCCGTGAAGTCATCCGGTGACGTTCGAACCATTGGTGGCTTCGCAGTAGCTGAAGGAAAGAACCACGGCGTTGATGCCTATTACGGCACGGCCGCACCTATGGATGATTATGTTCTCGCTGCCTTAAATGGCACGGGACCATTCGAAGGTGAATCCGATGGAGTTCGTAAACAAGGCGCCCAAAAAGGAATCATGAATCAAATCATGATTGCATGGGTCGTACACGAACTCGGTGCCGCTTCCAGCAAAGCAGCTGATGGTAACTTCGATTCCGCTTCAGGAGCCCCACACAACTGGGATGAAGCATGGGCGTTCTACCATGGAGCAGAACCAGGATGTGGACCATTCGCCACTGCAAATAAACGAGGAGCAGATTTCGGAACTGTCGGAGCCGACGGAGAAACAGCTCTTGCTAATGAAGGAATCCTTGCCGCAATGATCGAAGGACGTGATGCTCTCTATGCCGGAGACGCAGCAGGACTTGACGCAGCAGCAGCAGAAGTCACCAAGCAAGCAGTAATTATCTATTCACAAGCAACAATCAAGTATGCAGTGAAAGTTCTCTCTGATCTTGCCGATGGCGATGCTGATGCAGCAAGAATTCATCAAGCAGAGGGCCATGCCTTCTGGAGAGTAATCGAACCATACATTGGTGGTATCGCTGACTCTGATGCCATTAACAGCATTCTCCACTTAGAGAATGATCCAGGCTCAGGAGGCGGAGACGAAATTCGTGCAGCTCTCCAACCAGCGTGGGACGCTCTTGGCATAGATGCCGCTGACGTAGGAACTTACGGCTAATTCAAGATTTCCCAACACAAAGTGGAGTCGGACCCCCTCAGGTCCGACTCCACTTTAATTTTTCACCCCATTTCACAAATTCAACCAACAATTCGAACACTCTCATACAAAACATTCTGTAGTTTTAAAGTATGAATCGGCTTCAAAACGAAACCAGCCCCTACCTCCGTCAACACGCAGACAATCCGGTTGACTGGTGGCCCTGGAACGAAGAAGCACTCGCCGAAGCAAAAGCAACCGATAAACCCATTTTGTTATCCGTTGGCTACTCGGCCTGCCACTGGTGCCATGTCATGGCCCACGAATCATTCGAAAACCCAGAAATCGCAGAAATCATGAACGCTGGTTTCATAAACATCAAAGTAGACCGAGAAGAACGCCCCGACATCGACACCATCTACATGGATGCTGTTACTTCTCTGATCGGTCGCGGCGGATGGCCAATGACCGTTTTTTGTTTCCCCGACGGGCGACCATTTCATGCCGGAACGTACTGGCCCGATAAACCCAGAGGCGGCATGCCCTCCTTCCCACAAGTGTTAGAACAAGTTCAACTTGTTTGGCGAGATAACCGGTCAGAACTTGAAGAACATGCAAACCAGCTCTTGCCGTACGTTGGGAGACAAGCCTCAGCCTTGTCTGGTGGCCCACCAGAGCGCAACGCTATAGAAGATGCATCAAAGAAGCTTCTCGCGTCACACGACAATGAATGGGGCGGGTTTGGTTCCGCACCAAAATTCCCTCACTCCATGAGTATCGACATTCTTTTGCGTCAACTGCAGAAAACCAATGACCCTGAAATTCTTCAAGCGGCAACTACCAGCCTTGATGCAATGGCGTCCGGCGGTATTTACGACCATTTAGATGGGGGTTTCTCCCGATACTCAGTTGATAATTATTGGCTCGTTCCTCATTTTGAAAAAATGCTTTACGACAACGCATTATTAGCTCGTGTTTATTTGCATGCGTGGCAAATCACGAAACAACAAAGATGGCGTAACGTCGCAGAAGAAACTATCGACTACGTTTTGCGCCGTCTTACCCAACCCGGGGGAGGGTTCGCTTCGGCTGAAGACGCAGATTCCGAAGGAGTTGAAGGACTTTACTATGTTTGGTCCGTTGACCAAATAAATGAAATCTGCGGCTCAAACGCTTCTGCGGTTCTTGAATGGTATGGAGTGACCGAACAAGGAAACTTTGAAGGCGCCAACATTCTTTACCGTCCCGTTCGCGGAGATCTTCTTCGTCCACCAGAAATAGAACAAGAACGACAAGCTCTCTTAAATGCTCGAGAAGAACGCATCCGGCCTGGACTTGACGACAAAGTTCTCACCGAGTGGAACGGGTTAATGCTCACCACGTTGGCAGAAACAGCCA
>MPLT02071980.1_pt1 | contig 12656 bp, 9 predicted proteins | sample 1617391 | NCBI WGS metagenome assembly MPLT02 (sample SAMN05944800, study PRJNA350692) | marine metagenome | biome: marine; feature: ODZ; material: water; isolation source: 70 m water sample filtered on 0.2 um supor filter | place: Pacific Ocean | collected 2012-04-08 | depth 70m m
ATAATAAATTTAAAGTATTTGTAAATAAAGCACTAAAGATTAACCCTAATGCTTTTGTAGCTGCAATTGGATGTTATGCACAGCTTAAGCCAAAGGAATTACTTTCAGTTAAAGGTGTTGATCTTGTTTTAGGAGCATCAGAAAAATTTAATATTGTCAATTATCTTCAAAATATTGATCAAGATTTTACTAAGCTAGATCATTCATGTAATATAAATGATGTTGACTCGTTTACTGAAACATATTCTACTAATTCAAGAACTAGAGCATTTCTAAAAGTACAAGATGGGTGTGACTATAAATGTAGTTTTTGTACCATACCACTTGCTAGAGGTAAATCAAGAAGTAATTCAATAGAAAATGTTGTTAAAAATGTTAAAGAAATAATTTTCAATGGAATAAAAGAAATAGTTTTAACAGGAATTAATCTTGGAGATTTTGGTAAAAGACAATCAGATAGTTTTAAGACAAACGAAGATTTTCTTGAACTAATTAAAACTTTAGATAAAATTGATGGTGTAGAGCGTTATAGAGTATCATCAATTGAACCTAATTTGCTTACTGATGAAATAATTAGTTTTATTAGCATGAGCAAGAGATTTGTTCCACATTTTCATATTCCTCTTCAAAGCGGAAGTGATCAAATATTAAAGAAAATGAGAAGGAGATATAAAACTGATTTATATCAAAGTAGAGTAGAGCTTATAAGGAAATTGATGCCAACTGCTTCAATTGGAGTTGATGTAATTGTAGGTTTTCCAGGAGAGACAGATGAGATGTTTTTAGAAACATATGACTTTATTAAAAAATTAGATATCACATATCTACATGTTTTTTCTTATTCTGAAAGAGAAAATACAAAAGCAATTGAGTTAAATGGAGTAGTTCCAAAAAAAACAAGAAATAAAAGGAGTAAATTATTAAGATTGCTTTCTGCCTCAAAAAAAACAAGTTTTTATAAAAAGAATATTGGTACTGACAATAATGTTTTATTTGAATCTGAAAATAAAAATGGTTTAATTGAAGGGTATACTGAAAATTATATCAGGGTTAGAAAAGATTGGAATAAAAATCTAGTAGGTAAGATTAGAAAAGTAAGAATTGAAAAGGTAGATTCTGAAGGATACGCTGTGGCGTAAATTATAGTTTAATACCAACAGGTAAAAGATGCTTAAATGATTTGTTCTTTCTAACAAAACCTGCAATCTTAGGTGAGGTTGGAACAACCCTTAATTTTTTGTCTTCAATAAACTCTAGAACTTTAATTATAAATTGTTCTTCAAAGTTACCACCCTTAAGTTCTTTTGGTATATGTATCTTGGTAAGAAAAATTTTTCTTTCCTGTTCAGCGTATTCTATTCTAGCTAGAGAGTTCTTGTGTTTAACCTCAAACTGTCTTAAAAATTCATTGTTCTCTAGATTAATTTGATACATATTTAATTTTTAGCCGGACAGCAAAGATAAGAAATATTTATAATAGAATTGATTTTTTTTTGAAATCCTAAATTCTTTTCATTTGCTCTTGCATCATCCTAATTTGTGATGTTAGCATATTGTGCTTATCATGACCCTTAGCTTCGCTTAAAAGCATCTGAGCTTCTCTTTTTCTTCTTTTTTGCATCATTATTCCAGCTAGACTAAGTTTAGCCATTGCCATATCACTACTAGTATTAAGACCCATTTTTAGTGCTTCTCTAAAATTTTTTTCTGCTATTGTTAGATTATGTTGAGATTGTATTAAGCCATTTAAATAATAATAAAAGCCTTGTTGTTTTTTTATTAATGCACTTTTTGGATTTTTAATAAGTGATAATAGTCTTTGTGTTTTATCAAAATTTTGTTTTCTAAGACTAAGAAAGGCAAGTATTAGTATCTCATTTTTGAAATACAAGATTATTAATATTATTGATAATAGGAACATGAAAACCCCATTTCCAATATAGGTTTCTGTAATCTGATATATCCCGTACCCTAATAGAGCTATTGCAAGTATTAATTTTATATTCTTTGGAAACATAATTTTTTTTACAAAACTACAATTTAATAATATGAACTTGTATAAAAAGATATTATATTTGCCAACTGAAATGTAATTTACAGAAAAGATGAAAAGAACTTATCAACCATCAAAACGAAAGAGAAGAAATAAACATGGGTTTATGGATAGAATGTCTAGTGCTAATGGTAGAAACGTTATTTCTTCAAGAAGGGCAAAGGGGAGAAAAAAAATATCGGTTTCAAGTGAATCGCGACATAAAAAATAATTTTTAATAACTTTTTAAAAGTGTTACAATTGTAGCACTTTTTTTTTAATATTTTTGTAAGATTTTATGCCTAAAGACAAAAAGATTAAATCAATTCTAATTATAGGCTCAGGACCAATAATTATTGGTCAAGCTTGCGAATTTGATTATTCTGGATCTCAAGCTCTCAGATCACTTAAAGAAGATGGAATTAAGACAATACTTATTAATTCTAATCCGGCTACTATAATGACTGATCCTGCTATGGCTGATCATATATATCTTAAACCTCTTACAACTCAATCAATAATTGAAATTTTAGAAAAACATAAGATAGATGCTGTTTTGCCAACAATGGGTGGGCAGACGGCACTTAATTTATGTATTGAAGCACAAGACAAAGGAATATGGGAGAGATTTTCTGTTAAAATTATTGGAGTTGATATAGATGCAATTAAAATAACTGAGGATAGAGAAAAATTTAGACTTCTTTTAAATAAAATTAATATTCCAGTTGCTCCTGCAGAAAGAGCAGCTTCTTTTCTAAGTGGGAAAGAGATTGCACAAAAATTTGGATTCCCTCTTGTTATTCGACCATCCTTTACCCTTGGTGGAACAGGTGCTTCAATTGTATATGAGGAAGAAAAGTTTAATGAGCTTCTAACTAGAGGATTGGAGTCTTCTCCAATACATGAAGTTTTAATAGATAAAGCTTTAATTGGTTGGAAAGAATATGAATTAGAGTTATTACGAGATAAGAATGATAATGTTGTAATTATCTGTACGATTGAAAATATGGATCCAATGGGAATCCATACAGGTGATTCAATAACTGTTGCCCCAGCAATGACCCTCTCAGACACAACTTATCAGAGGATGAGAGATATGGCAATTAAAATGATGAGAAGTATTGGTGATTTTGCAGGAGGATGTAATGTTCAGTTTGCTGTTAGTCCAGATGAAAAAGAAGATATTATTGCTATTGAGATTAACCCTAGAGTATCTAGATCTTCGGCATTAGCTTCAAAAGCATCAGGATATCCTATAGCAAAGGTTGCTGCAAAACTTTCTCTTGGATATACACTTGATGAATTAAATAATCAGATTACAAAGTCTACTTCTGCATTATTTGAACCAACTCTGGATTATGTAATAGTTAAGATTCCAAGATGGAATTTTGATAAGTTTGAAGGATCAGAAAGAATTATTGGGCTACAGATGAAAGCGGTAGGAGAAGTAATGGGTATTGGACGATCTTTTCAAGAAGCTCTTCACAAAGCTACTCAATCTCTAGAGATTAAGAGAAATGGTTTAGGAGCTGATGGAAAAGGTTATAAGGATTATAATACCATAATCGAAAAATTAAAGTATCCTAGTTGGGATAGAGTTTTTGTTTTATATGATGCAATTCAAATAGGTATCTCTCTTAAAAGAATTTATGAAATAACAAAGATTGATATGTGGTTCTTAAAACAATATGAAGAATTGTATATGTTAGAAAAAGAAATTTCAAAATATAATATTAAGTCAATTGATGATGATCTATTACTTGACGCTAAGCAAAAAGGTTTTGCCGATAGACAAATAGCATTCATGCTTGAATGTCTAGAGAGTGCTGTATATAAGAAAAGAGATAAGTTAGGGATCCATAGAGTTTATAAATTAGTTGATACATGTTCTGCAGAATTTCCAGCTGAAACACCATATTACTATTCTACTTTTGAACAAAAAATGAAGATTAAAAATAAGCCAGGTTATTCAGAAAATGAAAGTACAGTTTCAAAAAAGAAAAAAATAGTAGTGTTGGGTTCTGGCCCTAATAGAATTGGTCAAGGTATAGAATTTGATTATTGTTGTGTTCATGGTGTGTTAGCAGCTAGTGAGTGTGGTTATGAAACGGTTATGATAAATTGTAACCCGGAGACAGTATCTACTGATTTTGATATATCCGATAAATTATATTTTGAACCAGTATTCTGGGAACATATTTATGATATAATAAGACATGAAAAACCTGAAGGAGTAATTGTTCAGCTTGGTGGTCAAACAGCTCTTAAATTGGCTGAAAAACTTGATAGATACGGTATCAAAATTATAGGAACTGAATATAAATCCTTGGATTTAGCTGAAGACCGAGGTAGTTTCTCAACATTGTTAAAAGATAATAAAATACCATATCCAGATTTTGGGGTTGCCACAACTGCTAAACAGGCTGTTAAACTTTCAAAAAAATTAGACTTCCCAATTCTAGTTAGACCATCATATGTATTAGGTGGCCAGGGAATGAAAATTGTAATAAATGAAGTAGAGCTTGAAGAGCATGTAGTAGACTTATTGGGAAAAATACCTAATAATAAATTACTCTTAGATCATTACCTAGATGGTGCTATAGAAGCAGAGGCTGATGCTATATCTGACGGAAAAGATGTTTACATTATTGGAATAATGGAACATATTGAGCCATGTGGAATTCATTCTGGAGATTCCAATGCTACTCTCCCTGTATTCAGTTTAGGGGATTTTGTAATTCAACAAATAAAAGATCATACTAAAAAAATTGCTTTGGCTCTTAATACTGTTGGTCTTATTAATATTCAGTTTGCGATTAAGGATGATAAGGTTTTTATTATTGAGGCTAATCCAAGGGCATCAAGAACAGTTCCTTTTATTTCAAAAGCTTATAAAGAACCATATGTTAATTATGCAACAAAAATAATGCTTGGAAAAAATAAGGTAAAAGATTTTAAGTTTAATCCTAAGCTAAAAGGTTATGCTATTAAGCAACCAGTTTTTTCTTTTGATAAGTTCCCTAATGTTAATAAACAATTGGGGCCAGAGATGAAAAGTACTGGTGAAAGTATTCTATTTATTGATGACTTAAATGACGATGCATTTTTAGAACTTTTTTCTAGGAGAAAAATGTATCTAACAAAATAACTATTTCTCAATAGTTACTCTGTCTTTAATTAATTGTTGTTTGAAAGACTCTTCTGGAATATCAATCTCTTTTATATTATCATCAGATGAGATAAACTGTATACCACCAAAAATATGATCAATAGCTATTTTAAGTAGTTGCTCATTAGTATCACCTAATTCACCAGCTGTCCTAATAGATTCTTTAATCTCGTAATCTGGAACTAATCCATTAGGAAAGTCAGTATATCCAGCTACATTTCCAATTTTAAGAACTATTGGTTGCATAGCGTATTTATGGTTTGGATTCTTATCACGTTGATCATTTATATAATCATAAACTGTAATTGAGCCTTGATTTTTACCAACTGTATAATCTCCAATATGAATAACATCAATATATGGATCAAGACCATTTATTAATAATTCACTTGCAGATGCTGTCCTTGATGTAGTTAATACATATAATCTATTAAGATTTAGAGAGTTTATTTGAACTCCACTCATATTATTTACAAACCTATTAATTAAATTATCTGGATTATTTTCATTCCAATAATCCATTAATTTTGAATTCCATCTTTCCTTAGCAAAGATTTGGTTATTAAATTGACCAGTAATCATTGAAGCAAGATTTATGGATGTTGAGATTCTTCCACCTGGGTTATATCTTAAATCTAAAACTAGTTCTTCAATTCCTTGAGACTTAAATTCTCCAAAAACATTATTCAATTCAAGATTATAATTTTTATTCTCAGATTCTACATTTCCAAGAAATTGATTATACATAAGATATCCAATTTTTTTTTGGTCAATATTTATTGTTTTAGACACATGAATAGGATTCTTAACTAACCTAGATTTATTTAGTGTAATAGTTGTATTATTTGAAATTACACTAGCACATTGATTATTTTCATCATAATTTAAATCTGCGAATCCAAAAGTATTAGTTAAGACGTTATCATCATAAAGCAAATCTCTATAATTATCTTTGTTAAGTATTGATCCATTAACTTTATTAAAGAAATATCCTCTTTTTATTCCATTTATATCTGCATCAGAATCTTTATGAACATATCTTACAAAACCAAATACATTTTGATCATTACATTCAAGAAATAAACCAAATTCCATTCCGTCTGAATAGTCAATTCCTTGAAGATAGTTTTCTAATTCTTCATAATCATCTGAAATCCAGCTAAATCTGTCATCAGGATGTTTAAGGGAATTGAAAAAATTTTCAGGATTAGGATTTTGACTAAGATAAAATGAATAATCAGAAAGATTATCAAGTTTGCTGTCAGCTAAACTTATTACACTTTCTTGCCAATAATAGTATTGATTTAAACCTTTCCAAATAAAGTCACTAATTTCAAGATCATTCTCTAGCTTCGCAATATTGGGATCCTCATCACTTTCTTTCTTACAACCAATAATAAATAAAGAAAATATTATTAAAATTGATATAATTCTATTGAAATTCATAATTCTATATACCTGTATAATTTGAAGGTGTGATAACCTTTAATTCATCTTTTATCTTTTTATTTACTTCAAGAGTGTCAATAAATTTATGAAGAATTTCTTTTGTTATAGAAGTATTTTGTCTTGTTAGTTCTTTTAATGATTCATATGGGTTTGGATATCCTTCTCTTCTAAGAATAGTTTGAATAGCTTCTGAAATTATAATCCAATTTTCTTCAAGGTCAGCATTAATTTTACTTTTATTTACAATTAGCTTATCTAATCCTTTAATTATTGATTTAATTGATATTATTGTATGACTAAATGGAACACCTATATTTCTTAATACGGTGCTATCACTTAGATCTCTCTGAAGTCTTGATTTTGTTAGTTTATTAGAAAAGAAATCGAAAATTGAATTTGCAAGCCCTATATTTCCTTCAGCATTTTCAAAATCAATAGGATTAACTTTATGAGGCATTGCAGAAGATCCTACTTCATCTTTGTTAATTTTTTGTTTAAAGTAATCTAAAGAAATATATGTCCAAGTATCTAGACTTAAATCTAGTAGTATATTATTTATTCTTCTAACATTATCACATAATGATGCAAAAGAATCATAATGCTCAATTTGAGTTGTAGGGAATGAATAATCTAAACCCAGTTCTGATTCAACAAATCTCTTGCCAAAAGTTTTCCATTTTATTTTTGGGAATGCAACTTTATGTGCATTGAAATTTCCTACTGCTCCTCCAAATTTTGCAGAATTAGGTATCTTCACCAAGCTTTTTCTTTGATTCTTAATTCTTGTAGAAAAGACAAGAATTTCTTTTCCTAATTTTGTTGGAGAGGCTGGTTGACCATGAGTTCTGGATATAATTGTAATATCCTTATATTTTTTTGAAATCTTATCTAGGTACTTAATTAATTTATCCAATTCAGGAAGATAGATGTTATTAATAAATTCTTTTACTGAAAGAGGAATTGCAGTATTATTTATATCCTGTGATGTTAAGCCAAAATGTATAAACTCTTTATAATTAGATAGTTCATATTGATCAAACTTCTTTTTTATAAAATACTCAACTGCTTTAACATCGTGATTAGTTTTTTCTTCAATTTTTTTTATTTCAATTGCATCTTTAATAGAGAAGTTATTATAAATATCTCTTAAATTTTTGTTGTTTTTTGAACTCAAGGGTTTAAGCTTACCTATACGGTTTTTGCAAAGAAATAAGAAATACTCAATTTCAACCTTTAGTCTATAGTAAATAAGGGCTTTCTCACTAAAGTATTTGCTAATAGAATCAACCTTATCTCTATATCTTCCATCTACTGGGGAGATGGCGTCTAATTTTTTTTCTTTCATACACAAAGATAAACTAAGTTTAGAGATTTTAAAACTCTAAAAGCTTATACTCATCGTAGCATTCATTTATTGCTTCCATAATCTGAAGATCATTAGCCTCCTTTATAAAAGTATCTGAAAAACTGCAATTTCTCAGTATTTCATTAATGTCTACTTTGGGAATTCCTAAAAGCTGAACTAAAACTTCTCTATCAAATTTTGTTGACAATAAATTTTTGATTTCTTCATCTTCTCTCATTAATCTTAGCTTTGCCATTTTTTTAGGATTCCGCTTAAATAAACTATTTAAAAAGTCAGCAGGATTAAATATAGCTCCCAGCACCTTTGATATTCCAGAACGAGTTCTTCTTCCGCCCTCATAACCTAGATTTGGAAGCCCAATTATTCTATATCTAGGAGAAGAGTTTATAGGAGCATTTTTAACATCAATTTCAAGGTATCCAGTTAGTCTATATGGTGTTATTATAACTTCCTCAAGAGCTAAAGCCAATTGGGTTAAATTAAATGTTAAATCATTTTCCTCGTATTTAAGTAAGTCATTTGTTACAACAATTTTAAGGGGTTTATAACCGATATAAGAAAAGTATAAAGTATCACTTACTGATGCATTTATTTCGAAAACACCTTCTTTGTCTGTAATTGTTCCCACAACTTTGCTAAGGTTCAATACATGAACATTCTGCAGTAAAGTTTTTGATGATTCACTTTCGACTTTCCCTCTTACTATGTTTTTACTATCTTGAGAATATACTAAGGTGCAAAATAAGCAGAATGATAATGTTAGGAATTTTCTCATATTACAATTGCTAAATTAGAAAGAATATATTATAATTAACTATGAATTCATTTGCAGATGTAATTTTACCTCTTCCTCTCCCAAAGCCTTTTACCTATAAGTTATCTGAAAAAGAATCCAAAGTTTTAAAAGTTGGTTATAGAGTAGCTGTTAGTTTTGGAAAAAGAAAAATTTATACAGGGATTATTAGTAAACTTCACAACGATGATCCTCTTAATTATGAAGTTAAACCATTAGAGTTTATATATGATTCCAAACCAATTGTAGATCAAAAAAGAATTGATTTTTGGACCTGGATGTCAAAATATTATTTCTCACCAATAGGAGATATTCTTAAAGCGGCAGTTCCTTCAACATTATTATTACAAAGCGAATCAATTATTTCTAGAATAAATACTTCTAAGGAAGAAATAAATAAAATGACTGATAATGAATACTTAATTTATGAAGCACTAGAGTTAGAAGATATTAGAATTGAAGATATTAATCTTATTACTGATCGTAAAACAGTTTATCCAATTATACAAAAAATGATTCAGTCTGGATATATTGAGTTGAAACAGCAGATAAAAGAAAAGTATAAACCTAAATTAGTTAAGTTCATTAGACTTGCAACTCATATAAAGTCAGAAGAGATTATAAAAGATATTTTAAATGATATAAGATTTAAAAAGCAGAAAGAAATTCTGATGACAATATTAACTATAGGGAAAAATAAGAATAATTGGATAAAACTTTCAGAATTAAAAAATCATTTAACTTTTTCAAACTCTTCATTAAAAAGTCTTGAGAGTAAAAAAATAATTGAGATTAAAATTTTTCAAGAGGACAGGAATATTGAAGAAAAATCTGATGGTAAAAAGAAAATTGTTTTATCTAAATCGCAATCAGAGGTTTTAAAACAAATCAATTCGGAGTTTAAGAATAAAGATGTTGTATTACTTGAGGGAGTTACATCTTCTGGTAAAACAGAAGTTTATCTTAAGATAATTGAAAAATACCTGGATGATAATAAACAGGTTTTATATCTACTCCCAGAAATTTCTCTAACGACTCAAATAATTCAAAAATTGAAGAATTCTTTTGGTAACAAAGTTTCTATCTTTCATTCAAGACATTCAATACATGAGAGAACAGAGGTTTGGAGAAATGTTGAAGAAAATAAAAAGAATGCTCAAATAATTATTGGAGCAAGATCATCTTTGTTTTTGCCATTTAATAATCTTGGTCTAATTGTGATTGATGAAGAACATGAGAATTCATATAAACAACAAGAGCCATCACCTAGATACCATGCCAGAGATTCTGCAATAGTATTATCAAGATTACATAAATCGAAAATTATACTTGGATCTGCCACACCTTCTATAGAATCATCAAAAAATGCAAGAAATGGTAAGTATGGTTGGGTAAATCTTAAACAGAGGTATGGAGGTATACAAATGCCTATAATTGAAACGATTGATATTAAAGAAGAGCTTGTTAATGATAATATGAATGGACTTTTTTCAAAAAAATTAATTGATGAGATAGAAGAGACGTTAAATGATAATAAGCAAGTAATCCTTTTTAGAAATAGGAGAGGATATGCTTCTATATGGATGTGTAATACATGCGGACACCATATTAATTGTGATAATTGTGACGTAACACTTACTTATCATAATGTTTCTAATAATCTAAAATGTCATTATTGTGGTTTTTCTACTAAAACTCCAAAAACATGCTCAATGTGTGGCGTAGATAGTATGATTAATAAGGGAGATGGGACTCAACAAATTGAAGAGAGTATTAAAGAGTATTTTCCAAAAGCAAGAGTTAGTAGGATGGATTGGGATACAACTAGAGGTAAATGGTCTTTTGATAAGATAATAAATTCATTTTCAGAACATGAAATTGATATTTTAATTGGAACTCAGATGGTGACAAAAGGGCTTGATTTTAATAATGTCAAATTAGTAGGGGTCTTGAATACTGACCATTTTTTAAATTTTCCAAATTTTAGAGCGCATGAAAAGGCTTTTCAAGTATTAACACAGGTTTCAGGAAGGGCTGGAAGAAAAGGAACACAAGGAAAAGTTTTACTTCAAACATTTCAACCAAATCATCCAATAATTCAATATGTAATTAACAATGACTATAATGGTATGTTTAAGTCACAATTAACTGAAAGAAATGAGTATAAATACCCACCACATGTAAGATTAATTAAATTAACCATTAAAGATAAGAGTTATGATAAGGTTAATATTGCATGTGAATGGTTAGATAGAATGATGAGAAGATCTTATAAAGGAGATATACTTGGTCCGGTATATCCAGAAATATCAAGAGTAAGGAATAAATATCAAAAACAATTTATAATAAAGCTTCAAAATATGGATTCAATTAATCAATTCAGGAGTATCCTAAATAAAACTTTAATTAGCTTTGATTCTATTTCAAAATATAGGTCTGTAAGGGTTGTTGTTGATGTAGATCCACTATAGTTTTTCTCTAATATTTAATCTGATCAAAATTTGGCAGATAATATTTAATAAACTAATTTTGCGAGCTAACAATTTTAGATGAAAAGTTACGAAACAGTCTTTATACTAAATCCAGCTTTGTCAGAGGACCAAGTTGAAAAGAGCGTATCAAAGTATGAGAAATTTTTAAAATCTAATGGTGCTAAATTGGTAAATAAAGAAAACTGGGGTTTGAAAAAGCTAGCTTATACTATTGAAAACAAAAATAGTGGTTTTTATAACCTTTTTCAGTTTGAAGCTCCATCAGAAATGATTTCTCCTTTTGAACTAGAATTTGGTAGAGATGAAACAGTTATGCGTTATCTAACTGTAACTCTTGACAAGCATGCACTAGCATGGGCTGAGAAAAGAAGAAATAGAAAACCAAAAAAAGTAAAATAGATGTCTAAAATTGAAGAACAATCTAAGAGTAGTAATACTAGTGAAATAAGATATCTATCACCTCTTGATATTGATACAGCAAAAGTTAAAAAATATTGCATGTTTAGAAGATCAGGTATTAAATATGTTGATTATAAAGACCCAGACTTCTTAAATAGATTTATAAATGAACAAGGTAAAATCTTGCCAAGAAGGTTAACAGGAACTTCATTAAAATATCAAAGAAAGGTTTCTGTTGCCGTTAAACGAGCAAGACATCTTGCCTTACTTCCTTATGTTGGGGATTTATTAAAATAATTTTATGGAATTAATCTTAAAAGAAAATGTTGCTCATTTAGGCTTCAAAGATGAAATCGTTGATGTTAAGGACGGTTATGGAAGAAATTATCTTATTCCTAAAGGTAAAGCTATACTAGCTACAAGTTCTGCTAAAAAAGTATTAGCTGAAAATCTTAAGCAAAAAGCTTTTAAGGAGAAAGCCCTAATTGATGAGGCAAATAAGTTAGCTAAAAAGATTGAGAAGTTGGAGATTAAAGTAAAGACGAAAGTAGGACCTGATGGTAAGCTTTTTGGTTCTATTTCAAATATTGATATTTCCAATAGTCTAGCTGAAAATAAAATTGAATTAGAAAAAGAAAGTATTTCCATCCCTGGTAGAACTCTAAAGAGAGTAGGGAAATATGAAGTTACAGTTAGAGTTCATAGAGAAGTTTCAGCTGAATTAGCTTTTGAGATTGAGCCAGATGAGGAATCAATAAAATTAATGGCAGCTGCAAAATCTAAAAAGGCAAAAAAATCTAAATCTCCTGAAGGAGAAGCTCCTGCTGAAGGAGAAGCTGCTGCTAAGGAGGAAGTTACAGAGGAGAAACCTAAGAAAGAAGCTGCTGCTAAGGAGGAAGTTACAGAGGAGAAACCTAAGAAGAAAGCCACACCAAAGAAAGCCACAGCAAAGAAAG
>MPLT02281259.1_pt1 | contig 12551 bp, 10 predicted proteins | sample 1617391 | NCBI WGS metagenome assembly MPLT02 (sample SAMN05944800, study PRJNA350692) | marine metagenome | biome: marine; feature: ODZ; material: water; isolation source: 70 m water sample filtered on 0.2 um supor filter | place: Pacific Ocean | collected 2012-04-08 | depth 70m m
TAATGCTCCACTGCAAACTATATCAGTCATAAGTTATTATAATTTATATTGTATTAAAGGTCAAGCACCCAATCACCAGGAGCATATTCTCCTTCCCAAGATTTTTGCCATTGTGTGCCAGTCCATTTGAACTGTATACCACTGGTATTGTTGGTTGCATACTGCACATTGCTTACATTTGATGAATCAAAATCTACGTTCCATTTGTCTGTGTCAGCATTATATTGGATTATGTCAGACTCTGATGCAACAAGATTACCCCATGCACTTGGACCTCTGTTGGTTTGTCCAACAATTGTGGAACCCAATCCAACACTTCCTACTGCTGGCGATACTACATTGGTAATGTCAACATATATTCCACCAGCCGCTGTGGTTTTATCTGTGTCAGCAGTTGGTACTGATGAACTTGCCGCCGCTGATGTTGGTATCACTGTCTTATATGTAAATGTTGTAGTGCTAGGAACAGTTGAAACACCTATAGTACCATTGTAATAAGCTGGATCGGCTCCTGTGATTCTTACTGTATCACCCACTGCTAACCCATGTGCAAGATCGCATGTGACTGTGGCAGTGACTGTACCATCATGTTCTATCTTATTAATCTTAATGTCGTGTAATGAAGTACCAATTGGTTGTGTAATAAGATATCTTTGACCATCTACTTCCGAACCTGTTGGCTTTGTCTGTGTTGGATCAATAATTTTTGTAAACTGTGGCACACTATCAGTTGGTATTGAATCTGCATCAACTGTGAACAATAGCTGATGAGCTTCTGTTGGATGTTCTGCAATTGTACCTGTGACATATGTGATAGTATCTTCGTTTTGTGCAGTTGTTATTGCTGTTTCTAGTTTGATTTTGGATAATCCAGCTGTAATTTTTCCATACACACCTAATACTTTTGCCCATGGAATTTCTCTTCCATACACCAACTGAGTGTCAGTTTTTGCAGTTTCTCTTGTAGGTGAAACATGTGCCGCATCACCACCACTTGATTCAGTGAGTGGGTCTTTGCTTTGTAAAAGTCTTGCCCTATTGCCTTCAACATACAGCCCATAATTGCCAAATGTGATTTCTTGTCTACTTAACAAGTCGCCACCAATTATGCCATTTACATCAACTGCTGATGCATCTTCGTTATACACTGATGCAACAATTTTTTCAATGACACCAAGTTTTTTAATTTTTGCAGGAGGTGTTAGATAGATAGGAATTGTAAACTGCAATGAAGCAACATCAATTTCATCATCTGTGCCTTGTGGTATTGTACGTGACGAGAATGTGATGTCTGTAAGTTCTACATAACTTAATGATGTCCAATCCACCCAGTTGTCAGTGGTTTGCAGTTCTAGTGCAGGGTTGAATAATACTAATAACTGTTCAAGTATTTGTAATTTTTGATCTGTGTTGTTAGAAAACAAATCACAGTTCATTGTCAAATCAAATGGCACAGGCATTATACGTTCTATGGTGTGTTGATTGCCTTGTGTGGTATCATATGTTTTTGTTTCAGAATTATATCCACGTTCACGCACATGAATCTTTGATATGTGTGTAGGTTCTAATACTCTATCTCTGTTGTATGTTAAATTAGTGATGTAAGCCGCCATTTGTGGCACACTTACCAAAGCATTTTCTGAACCTTGTCTTAGTATGTTAGCCACTTGTCTGTTGATGTCGCCATAACGCACAGGTACTTTGATTAGGTCAGTGCTATTGTCACCGTCTTTGCCTGTCAAGTATTGAAAGTTTGACATCATGCGTACAAACTGAACAATGTATCGTCTTATTTGTGCATCATAAAAATGTGATATGTTCGCCATTATGTTGTAGTATCCGTGTCTTCAGTTGGTGTTTTACGTTCTTTATCTATCAACGCTTGACTCAATGCACTTTTTTCATTCAATGTAGTACCATCTTTGTTTGTAGTAATGTTGGTGTTGTTGACGAAAGACATCTTAGAAGTTTTTCTTGAGTCTAAATTAGTCATTGTCATTTTTACATCATCCTCTTGATGCACCCATCTTCTGCCATCATACCTGAACAATCTGTTTGGTAGATAGTCAGTTCTTAAATGATAAGAACCTTCAATTGGAGCCGCTGGAAATGATGTACCAAAATCATATGATTCCCCATTTGGTGCTATGCCATCTGCAGTCAAATATCCTTGCAGGTAACCATCTCCACGTGGACTTGCTTTGACTCTATCCGCTTTCATCTTGCCTGTTGACATGTCAATATCAGTTTCGTCAGCAGTCACAAGAGCAATCTTGCCATTGTCGTCCACAGGCAACACATATAAAGGTTGTGTGTTGTATCCTGACTCTGGTGCATCTGCTTCTGCCTGGGCAATTATAGCATCATTGATTTCTTGGTCACGTCTGCCAGTGCCTTGTTTGTATGCAATTGATTCTTCGTCGTTCCTTGTGCCTATGATGTCTCTAAATTCAGGTGAATCTCTGAGTGGTTTGCATCTTGCTCTTATAAGATGTGGCCACCATGTTTGTGAAAATCCTTCAGCAGTCACATTTACATCTTCAACTTGATAAAAACGTTTAAGCGTTTCATCCATGTCAGCATCTAAACTGTAATCGTCTTTTCTGTGTGGCAATTCAAGCACATCTCCGCTCATTAATCTACGTCCTAGCCTTTCAACCATGTCCAGTTGATGGAAAGTAATAAATGGTTGGTCATTTTGCATGAACAAACCAAATTGTGTGAGATCAAAGTCTGCGTCAGTCACTGAATAGATACCTCTTGCAGAGTATACATCAGATTCATATTTGCGGTCTCTATTTTCTAAAAACAACAAATCTTGTATGCTCATATGATCAATCACAGATCGCCTAGGCTGAGTAGCATCATTAGTTTCGCCTTGATCATGTGGACCCATGTATTTGTGGACATATATGTCTGTGCCGCCCACTTGAAACAATTCTTTAATGTTGCGATCAAAGAACTTGTAATCTTTGCCTTTTTCAGGTCTGTATATGGATAATCTAGGCATCATACATATTTATAGTAAAATAAATAATGACATAATATGGCAATACAAGTTATCAATATAGGAACTACCGCAGACGACGGCAAAGGAGATACTCTCCGTGTTGCAATGCAGAAGATTAACGATAACACCACAGAATTATACGGATTATTAGGACAAGATACTGCTGGTGCAAAAGGAATAGACATCAGTGGCAGTACCATAGCAACCACTGAAACCAACGCAGATATCACACTTTCACCCAACGGCACAGGAGCAATTGTATTAGGTGCTATGACTGTGTCGGGCACAACATTAAGTGCCGCAGATTCATCTGCAATCAATATCAACGAAAATGTAGTGATTGATGGTGACCTTGATGTTACTGGGACAATTACTGGAACATTTTCAACATCAAGTATAGGAGATATCACTGCTGTTGGATCAACTTTAAGTACACCAAGCAACGCTGACTTTGATCTAACACCAGGTGGCACAGGAAACGTTAACCTCAACGGTGACACAATAAGGGTTGGAGACAACGATGCCAATGCTACCATCACCACACAAGGCACAGGTGACCTAACACTCAGCACAAACAGTGGTACAAATTCAGGCACTATAACAATAGCAGATGGAGCCAATGGCGACATCACAATAGAGAACAATGGCACCGGTGACATACTGCTAAAAGCAGGTGGCCAAGTTGGCATAGGCTCAGTAAGTTCACCAGACACAACCTTACACCTTAAAGATACTAATTCAGTAATAACACTTCAAAGAACAAATGACACAGGCACACCTGGTATTGATTTTCAACAAGCAGGCGGAAACGTAAGAGCACAGATATACATGGACGGTACTAACGGTATCAGCAAAGAACTTATTTTCAAAGTACAAGATGGAACTTTGGACGAAAGATTCAGAGTCACAAAGAGTGGAGCCAGTGTCACAGGCACTTTCAACATTATGAGTGACAATGATTCAACGTTGAGTGATGCCACTATTAGCATAACTCAGAATGAAATTACAACATTAAGATCTAACGATAATTTAGTATTATCTGCGAATGGTACAGGTACTGTTCAAACAACCAGTAATTTACATTTACTTTCTGCTACACCAATTATTCAGATTCAAAGAACAGACAATGCAAATGTTCCTGGACTTAGTTTTTTAGGCGATGCAGGAACTGAAGGAGCCAGCATCAAATTTGACGGAACAAGCGGCACAGCAAACGAATTAATTTTTAAGACATTCACTGTATCAGGCGGTCTAATAGAAAGATTCAGAGTACAACAAGGCGGAGCAAGTGTCACAGGCACTTTAACCATTGATGACGGAATTACAATCACAGACAACACAATAACTTCATCAGCGTCAAATGCCGATCTAGAACTTACAGCGGCAGGTACAGGTACAGTAAAAGTCTTAGGCACTTTAGACATTGATGCAGGAATTACAATCACAGACAACACAATAACAACATCAGCATCAAACGCCAATCTGGAACTTACAGCCGCGGGTACAGGTGCAGTAAAAGTTGACGCCATTTTATCATTACCGGATGGCAGTAGTAGTGACAACTATGTAGGACTTGGTGATGCCGATGACCTAAAGATATTCCACAATGGAAGCCATTCAATAGTAAGAGAGACAGGAACCGGAAGCCTTTACCTGCAGAGTGACAACAATGTTATACTTGGTAAAGATACTAGCGGAGAAATTTTTGTAAAGGGTGTTGCCGATGGAGCAGTTGAACTTTATCACGATAATGTTAAAAAGTTTGAAACTACATCAGGTGGTGTTTTGGTCACAGGCACATTAGACATAGACAGTTTGAACTTGTTGGACAACAAAATAACCACAGATTCAAATGCCAACTTAGAACTAACACCAGGAGGCACAGGCACTATTGTGATGCCAGGCATCACTGTGGATGACAACGAAATACAAGCCAACAGATCCAATGATGATTTGGTGTTGTCAGCATCAGGCACAGGTAGCATTACAGCACAGTCTTCATTCACGTTCAATGCAGGCTACATTGAAAAAATTAATACATTAACATCATCCTCTACAATTACAGTTGATTGTTCATTGGCCAGCATACACAAGGTGACACTGGCTCACAGTACAGAATTTAATATTACAAGTCTGCCAACAGGTGGATCAGTCACACTGATTATCACACAAGACGGTTCGGGTTCAAGAACAGCAACTTTTGGCTCTGACACGTCTACTGCGATCAAGTTTCCAGGTGGTGCACCAACTCTTTCAACAGGAGCCGCTGATATAGATGTTGTCACTATCGTGAACGACGGAACCAACTTCCTAGGCAACTGTGCTAAGAACTACTCATAGGGTCGATTGATGCCTTTAGGAATTGCTAGACACATAATTACACACGGAGGCGATTACAATCCTTCTATTGACATACCAAATTTGAGCCTATGGCTTGATCCTAGTGACACTAGTACAACAAGTTATAGTGGTTCAAACCTAACAGCGATCACAGACAAGACCGGCACGGCCACAATAACTGTGAACAACACTCCGGTGAAAACTACTGCCAACAGTTTAGAGGCATTACAGTTTGTACAGTCAGCGAATGAATATCTACAGTCGGACACTACCACCCAGACCGCTTCGGGCAATCACTGGGCGTTGTTCATCGGACAGATCGAGGCACCCGACAACAACAAGGATTCGATATGGAGCTTCGAGACCAACCAATCACCCAAGCGAGACTATGCCCTTAGTTCCGCTGATGCCAGCGATTTCGATGGAGAGTTGGACCTTGACGGTTTGAGTTCAAACAGGATCAGCAGTACAGCAGGTAACACGATAGCCTTCACTGCTCAGACGCCAATTGCTACTGCAACCAATGTGATAGTAGTAGCGTTCTTCAACAAGACTGGCAGTCAGATCGGTGTGAGGGTCAACGGCACCAACGCATTCACGCCTGAGACAGACTATGACAACAACTTAAAAGACAACCAACAACTGCGGATCTTCCGAAACAGGGGCAGTCAGACGTTTGGCGGAAAACTGTTCGAATTTTTAAGCGTTAAGGGATTGCCAGGCACGGGCGGCACTAACATGACCTACGTTGAAGAAGCGGAAGGATATGTGGCACACAAATGGGGTGCGGCGTCGCTTTTACCTGGCGACCACCCGTACAAGTCCAGTGCTCCGTAAGGATAAATATTAAAAATAGGAAAAAACATGGTTGACCAAGTACTGACACCCGAAAATACACTGGATCTCAAACAATCTGTCTTTGATCACGTGAGAACTATGCTGGGTGATGGCATGATCGAGGTTGAATTGGACCCAAAGCACTATGAAACAGCACTAGAAAGGGCCATAGACAAATACAAACAACGTTCAGAAAGTTCAGTAGAAGAATCATATGGATTTTTAGAATTGCAAGAAGACACCAATGTTTACACTTTGCCTGAAGAAGTAACCAACGTAAGACAAATCTTTAGACGCACAGTGGGTGGTGCAAACGCAACTGAAGGTGGCACATTCTTTGACCCGTTTGAACTGGCCTACACCAACGTATATCTGTTGCAGTCAGGTAGAATTGGTGGACTGGCAACTTATGAAATGTTTTCAGGCTATCAAGAACTGGTGGGTAGAATGTTTGGTGGACACATCAACTTTTACTATGACACAGTCACAAGAAAACTAGAAATAGTAAGACGCCAACGCAACGAAGAAACTGTGTTGCTTTGGTTGTACAATAACAAACCAGATGGTATTTTACTTCAAGATAGATATGCAAAACCATGGATCAGAGACTACACATTAGCATCATGCAAAGTAATGTTAGGTGAAGCAAGATCTAAATTTGCCACAATAGCTGGACCACAAGGTGGCACATCACTAAATGGTGATCAGCTCAAAGCAGAAGGTCAGCAAGAACTGGAAAGATTAGAACAATCTATCAGCAACTACGAAGTTGGACAAACTCCAATGTCATTCGTAATTGGCTAGTTGACACAAACACAATAATATACTATATTGTAATCATGCGAAGAATTATAGGAATTGCTGGACTTATTGGTTCAGGCAAAGACACAGTAGCAAATCATCTAATTAACGAACACAACTTCCAACGTATTAAATTTGCAGACAAACTCAAAGATGGTGTAGCGGCTATATTTGACTGGCCACGTGATTTACTAGAAGGTGACACAGACGAAAGCCGAGAATGGCGTGAAACACCAGATGAATTTTGGTCAAAAGAGTTAGGTGAAGACATCACTCCAAGACATGTGTTGCAAAAGTTTGGCACAGAAGTGCGTGATGGGTTTCATGTGCATACATGGACTATTTTGCTTAAGAAAACAATACTAGACAATCCACACACCAACTACGTTATACCAGACGTAAGGTTTCCGCATGAGGATACTATTATCAAAGAATTAGGTGGTGAAATGTGGCGTGTATTACGTGGTGAAGATCCTGAATGGTTCACCGATTATGTTGAAGAAAACATCACACCCAAACATGTGCATCCATCAGAATGGAAGTGGGCAAAGATCGATTTTAACATGGTGCTACGAAATGATGGCACTATACAAGATTTGTACAACAGAATAGACACAGATCTTATTGTGACTGCATTTCCTTTTTAATCTGGGGTAAGGTCCCCTTGTTTCCATTTCATCCCCACAAGATGCAACACTCTTTGACAGTTGGCACACACACTTTTGAGATTGTTGAATGCACAATTATTTCTATCACCGTCTACATGATACACATTAAATTGCATGTCAAAATTTGATGTGAACCCACATCGATCACAGATGTGTTTTTTCTTGTAGCCTGCAGTCTTCCATCGTGGTTGTTTTTTCACAACTCCTCGCAAACAACTGTCACATTTTTTTCTAAAATATGTTTTATTATTCTTAATATAATTTACTGCAACAGGGTTTCCGCAATCACACAATGGTCTCTTCATACAATATTTATGGTGCCCTTTAATTCACCTTTTAATTACCATTAATTGCCCTATAATTTACTGTGTAAAACATAAATATAAAAAACCATAAGGAGACCAAACAAATGGCATTAACATCAGCAGGTGTTGAAGTTACAGTAACAGACGAATCGTTTTACGTCCCAGCCGATCAGGGCATGGTACCGTCTATAATTGTAGCAACAGCAAAAAACAAAACTTCAGGTACAGGATCAGGAACTGCGGCCGGTACACTGACAGCAAACGCAGGAACAGTTTACACAATTACAAGTCAAAGAGAATTAACAGAAACTTTTGGCGATCCAAAATTCTACACAGATTCAAGCGGTTCGGCTCGTGACGCATACGAGTTGAATGAATATGGTCTTCTTGCCGCTTACTCATTATTAGGTGTAGCAAACAAGGCTTTCGTAACAAGAGCAGATGTTAATCTAGACGAACTTGTTGGATCAGCATCGCCAATCACAGGTGCACCAACAAACGGAACATATTGGTTAGACACAGCAGAAAGTGTTTGGGGAGTCAAAGAATGGAACTCATCAACTCAAACGTTCACAGTAAAAACTCCAAAAATCATCACAGATGAAAGCAATTTGGTAGGTGAACTTTCTACAGGTGCTCCAAAAACAGCATACGGTTCAAAAGGTGATTACGCAATTAACACCACAGCAACCACAAACAAATTATGGTACAAAAACGACAACAATGCGTGGGTACAAGTAGGATCAGGTGATTCTGCAACACAGTATGGTTCATGGAAAACTTCATGGCCAACAGTTGAAGGCACAACTGCTTCTCCATCACTCACAGCAGGTCACATTATTACAATTAACGGATACGAAGTTGTCTTAACTGGCACAAGTGCAGACGATCTTGCTAGTGACATCAACGCAGGTAAAGACAGTGGATCAATTCCAGGTGTAGTTGCGGCAGTTGTAAACAACAAACTAGTAATTTATGGTACTGACCTTGCAGAAGGCAATGACTCAACTGCAAGTGCTCAAATCAAAGTAGCAAGTGTGTCAGGTACTGCACTTACAGATACTGGTATCACAGCAGGAACTTATGATGTACCAAGATTACACATTGGCTCACACACTTCAGATCCAGGATTTAAAACAGCAGATGATCATTCTGCTCCAACTGGTAGTGTTTGGATTCAAACTACTGCGGTGAATAACGGTGCAAATGTTGTAGTGAAAAAATACAATTCAACCACAGCTACTTTCTCAACTGTGAGTGCGCCGATGCATATTTCACATGCACAAGCACTTTACAACTTAGACAAATCAGGAGCAGGTGCAAACTTAACCACAGAAGATTTATATGTACAAGTTAACGTGACTGAACGTGACTCAATATTATTTGGCGGTGACAGTTCAGTAGCAACTGACTCAACAATATTTGATGCTAATGCAAAATTAGGTTCATTTACTGTGTTCAAAAGACAGGCAACTGGTGCAACTACAATCACTGGATTGAGTGCAATGGGATCAAGTCCATTTACAGCGGCAGAAACATTCAACATACAAGAAACTATCAGAACAAGTGACCACATAGCAAGTTCACAATATGGTACATTCGATGCAGAAGTGACTGTGACACTGGGCGGTACATCAGCAGATGACTTTGTAGCGGCAGTGGCGGCGGCTGGATTAAAATATGTTTCAGCAAGTTATGATAGAGTAAATGATGTAATCACAATGACACACAGTGATGGTGGTGACTTTAGAATGGAAAACGTTTCAGGTAACCCACTTGATGATGCTGGCTTTGCCACTTCAAATGCTTCAACTTACGGTTCAGCAATAGACACCACAGGCACTAAGGTTGCAAACCTTTACACAGTACCTGCAGGTGATCCACGTAGCATGGACGTGATGGCATCAAACTGGGGTACATTAGTTTATGAAGCATCAGCAACGGCTCCAACAGCAGATCCAAGTGATAAAACATTATGGTATCATAGTGCTGTAGGTGATGTTGACATCTTAGTACACAACGGAACTACTTGGACAGGATATCAAAATGTTTCATCTGATGCAAGAGGATTTAACCTATCAAACTGTTCACCAGATGGTCCAATTATTTCAGCTACTGAGCCAGAAGCATCCGACGGACAGTCAGATGGAAGTGCTCTAGTAAATGGTGATATTTGGGTAAACACATCAGACTTAGAAAACTATCCAAAAATTTACAGATACGATGACACAAAAGTAGATGGCGAAAAATGGGTGTTGCTAGACAACACTGATCAAGTATCAGAAGACGGTATACTGTTTGCAGATGCAAGATTCCATTTAGATGGTGATGACAATGTTATTACCAAAGCACCAGCTACTATCAAGTCATTGTTAACAAGCACACAGTTAGACATAGACAAACCAGATCCGGATTTATATCCAAAAGGTATGTTATTGTTTAACACAAGACGTTCTGGTTATAATGTAAAAGAATTTAGATCAAAACACTTTAGCAGAGCAAACTTTGCCAACACTTCAACATATCCTACATTGCCAGGGGAAACTGATGCATGGGTGACTGTGAGTGGAAACAAATCGGACGGTTCTCCGTACATGGGACGTAAGGCTCAAAGAGCACTTGTTGTTAAACAACTACAAGCGGCTGTAAGTTCAAACACAGAATTACGTGAAGAACAAAGAGAGTTTAACGTACTAGCGGCTCCAGGTTATGTGGAATTGATTGATGAACTAGTGACTCTATCAGGAGACAGAGGCAACACAGCATTTGTAGTTGGTGATGCTCCGGCTAGATTAGCTAACAATTCAACTGATATCACAAACTGGGCAACCAATGCCAACAGTTCTGCAACAAATGATGAAGATGGACTAGTGACAAGTGATTCTTTCACAGCAGTTTACTATCCATGGGGTACTTCAACTGACTTAGCAGGCAACAATGTGTTTGTTCCTCCAAGTCATATGGTACTTAGAACATTAGCAGTCAATGATGATGTAGCTTTTCCTTGGTTTGCACCAGCTGGTATAAGACGTGGAGTGGTAGACAATGCTACTTCAGTGGGCTTTATCAAAGCATCAACAGGTGAAAAACAAGTGATTGCAGTAAGTCAAGGCATTAGAGACACACTATCAACAAATAGAGTCAATCCAATTTCGTTCTTAACAGGCGCAGGATTAACAATATTTGGTCAAAAAACTAGACACAGTGGTACAAGTGCATTAGACAGAGTAAACGTTGCTCGTTTAGTAGTGTTCCTAAGAACACAATTAGATAAACTAGCACAACCATTTATCTTTGAACCAAATGATGAGCTTACAAGAAACGAAATCAAACAAGCAGTTGAATCATTCTTGTTAGAAGTACAAGGACAAAGAGGATTATTTGACTTTGCTGTTGTGTGTGATGAAACTAACAACACACCAAGCAGAATTGATAGAAACGAACTGTATGTTGATATTGCAATTGAACCAGTTAAAGCTGTTGAATTTATATTCATTCCAATCAGACTTAAAAACACTGGTGAAATTGATCAACTAGGACTATAAAGGGTAAGAAAGGTTTAATTTTAATAATATAGCTTACAAACTATAAATATAAAAAAGGAGAAGATATGTCAGTAGCAACTTTAAGTAAATTTACAGTACCTTTGGCAAGTGATCAATCAGCGTCAAACCAGGGGCTATTGATGCCAAAACTATCATATCGGTTTAGGCTGATATTGGAAAATTTTGGAGTGTCAACTCCTAGAACAGAGCTTACAAAACAAGTAGTGGATGTGACAAGACCAAGTCTTACATTTGATGAAACTATTTTAGATGTGTACAACTCAAGAGTGTACCTTGCAGGTAAACACACTTGGGAGCCAATCACAATCAACCTAAGAGATGATGTTAACAACTCAGTGACTAAACTGTGTGGCGAGCAAATCCAGAAACAATTTGATTTCTTTGAACAAAGTTCAGCATCAAGTGGTACTGATTACAAATTCACAGGCAGAATTGAAATGCTTGATGGTGGTAACGGTGCTAATGCGGTAAGCGTTTTAGAAACTTGGGAGCTGTATGGTGCTTATGTACAAAACATCAATTACAATACTGTGGCTTATAACACTTCGGATCCTGCTACAATTACTTTGTCAGTTAGATATGACAATGCAATACAGGCTCCAAGAGGAACTGGTATAGGCACAGCAGTTGCAAGAACATTGGGTACATTGGTAACTGGAGGCGGGTCTACTCAATCAGTTTAATCGAGGAGGCTAGATGCCCAGCTTCGTCAATAACTTTTTACAAGCACTTAATCCTAATCAAATACTCAAGGATTTCAAACATGCTTCACGACTGTACATTGATGGTCGTCACAGACTTGAACCCAAAAGGCCATGGCTGTATTATGTGGTCATCAATAAATTTGCTGGTGCTATGGGTTTTGGTTCAAACACTAGTGCATTAGAATTAGGCCAGCTGGTAAGACAAGCACAGTTACCTTCCTATAACTTTAACGTAGAAACACTGCTCAAACCATGAAACGCAAAACCTCTGGACTGTCCACACCCGGCCTCGCTCACCGTGGACGCGGCCCCGCCGTCCA
>MPLT02327304.1_pt1 | contig 12545 bp, 8 predicted proteins | sample 1617391 | NCBI WGS metagenome assembly MPLT02 (sample SAMN05944800, study PRJNA350692) | marine metagenome | biome: marine; feature: ODZ; material: water; isolation source: 70 m water sample filtered on 0.2 um supor filter | place: Pacific Ocean | collected 2012-04-08 | depth 70m m
CTAGAGGATCCACCTCTGGTAAAGGTGTATATTGTAAGTATAATCACGAATTAGCGACGTCTCCTGGAGAAAGATACATAATTCAAGAAGAAATTCCAAATATAGATTTATGGGAAAATCGAAAATATGTCATTAGAAGTTACGTTCTAATATGGAATAAAAAGGCTTATTTTCATAAAAAAGCAATGGCTTTTATTCACGGAGAAGACTACATTTCAAATACATCGCATGAAATCCAAGTATCACACGCAGGTTATTGGTCTGAAAATGGAAGAGTGAAAGTGAAACCTCTGTGTAAAATCAATGAATTAAATAACAAGCCAAGAAATTTTCATAACAAATTACTGGAATTGCTATTTGATGTCTCAAAAACGATTTGTCATAAGTTTAAAGCTATGGTTGATGCATCAGAAGAGAATACTTATATCATACTAGGAACAGATTTTATTGTAACCAAGAAAAATAGAGATTATAATTTAAAAATTGTAGAAGTAAATAGATATCCAAATATCTCGCACACACAAGAGGTTAATCGTGAAGTAAACGAGAGAATGATCCGGGACACGATGGTTCTATTTTATCAAATCAATCATCCTCTAGGACATGATTATGTAGAAATACCATTTGCATAATAAGCATATAATTATGACTGAATAATAATTATATGTGGAAAATAATAATTATGCAAACATTATCTAGTAAATTCGCATCTCTATTAAAATATACAAGAAATAACAGAGTTATTGGAGAAAAAATCAAAAATAAATGGAAATGGACAAATCAAAATGAATTAAACAAATATGTTAACAATGCTGTTGAATTGCTTCAACATAATAATGTTAAATCCGGAGATAGAATCCTTTATAAAGGAAAAAACTCTAAAGAATTTTTGGCGTGGAACATCGCAACAAATGCTATTGGCGGTATCTGGGTACCTACATATTCCGAGCAATCAATGTACCAAATTGATCATATTATGAAGGATTGTAAACCTAAACTATTTATTAGTGACGAAGACTCGGATTATGCTACTATTTCAAATAAATTAATTAAATCAGACAACAATTATGAAATTACAACTAATCCGCATGATATATCAACACTTATCTATACGAGTGGAACAAGCAGTTTACCAAAAGGCGTTTCTCTAACAAATTCAAATATTTTGTCAAATATTGAAGCAATCGGAAGACGCTTTGGAGATCACTGTGGAGGAATGACATCTTTGAATATACTTCCTTGGGCACATGTTTTTGGATATTCTAGTGAATTATGGTATAACTTACTTAATGAAAATCCAATTGCTATTGCCGAAGATAAAACAAAATTTGTTCAAAATTTAAGAGAAGTTAAACCAGAATATATTTATGTCGTTCCAAAGGTATTGGATTTAATAAAAAATAAAGTTGAAAAATTACAGAATTATCCATTGTCTGAATTTACAATTCCAAAAGCATTAAATTATTTATTTGGTGGGAACATAAAATGTATTTTTGTTGGCGGTGCCAAATTAAACCCAGACACTGGAGATTTTTTCGAAAAACATGGATTTTTTCCATGCGAGGGATACGGTTTAACCGAAACGTCGCCTGTTATATCTGTTAATCATAACGTTTTTCCTAGAGATCCCAAATCAGTTGGTAAGATACTAGACAATATTTTAGTTGAAATAGTAGATAAAGAAATTCATGTATCGGGCCCGTCAGTAATGAGAAGTTACTGGGGAGATGTCGCGGCGACGCAAGAAGCATTTAAAATTATTAATGGACATAAATACTATAAAACGGGAGATTCTGGTTATGTTAAAGATGGATATCTATATTTTACTGGAAGAAACTCGGATAATTACAAATTGTCCAATGGTAAATTTATCGACGTATATGGAATCGAAAGTGTTATTAAGAGATTTGTTGAAGGGTATTTCATTATATGTGGAGAAAATTTGCAATCAAATATATTAATAACCGACTCAGAAATATCTAAAAACACTAAAAAAAAAATAAACCAACATCTTGAAAACTATCAAAAAATATCAAATATCATAAAAATCGAAACAAAAATTTTTGAAGACAATTTAACAAAAAAATTGTCACTTAACCGTAAAAATTTAGTAAATCAACTGAATCATCCTTTGTTAAAACAGTAAATACAAAAAAATGAATATTGAAATCAAATTTTATTAGAAACAATATCAAATATTAATCATGAGAAAAAACAATTACTTAGATTTACAGAAGAAGCACGCCTCTAGTCGCAGAAGTGAGACGTCCTGTCGGCGTAGGCAAGCCTTGCGTGTCAGTTTGGGTGAACGGGAGAAAAAAACGGAGTTCCCTGATAAATTGAACTCTAAAAAAATTCAATTTCTTAAGTCAAAAATAGAAACTGGAATTTATAATCAGACTATTTTACGACAATTGGCAAATGAACTGGATTACCAGGATGTTTTGACCAAATGGCATTGGAAAATGAACTCTTTAAATTTACCAAGAGAATTACAGATTAAAATTATGGAATTCGATGGTAATCATCGAAATAATTTTCAGGCGTCTTTAGAAAAACTTCCATCGCGTGCTGCTTTGCATATTTGCAATAATGTTATTGATAATTGGTGTAAGACATTTAGATATTCCATTACACAAGTTGCGTTTATTAATCAACAAATTCCAGATAAAAAGTTTGTCTTCGAATGCTTGAGTTCTTGTAGGTGCTGTTCAAGACATCAAATTAATAGACCAGTATATGGCGAGTATCCAGAACACAATACAGACAATCAAGATACTCATTTTTGTAAATGTCGCTGTCGTCAAAATATGCGAATTCTTACTCGCGCAAGATTCTTCGAAATCAATGGATATGAGCCGCCGTAGCAGAACTAGCGTCGCCACCCATATGAATGTCCTAATAATTAATTTTCATATTAATTATTACTTTTTTATAGAAAAGGTTCTAAAAGAACTCCAATTTGGACTAGAGAAGATTTTCATAAAATTTACTAAATGTCACTTCTTAATAAGTAAACTCCAGAAGCAATTGTAAAAATTGCAAAAATGTTTTTCAACAAATTGTCATCCATTTTTACAGAATACAAAGATGACAAATATGAAAACAATGTAAACAAAATTGCCAAATATATTCCATAATATACATTGACTTCCCCAGCCTTATAAAATTCTCTGATCGCAAAAATCCCAATTGGCGGCAGAAGCATTAAAAGAGATGTTCCAATTCGTAACTTGATCGAATCAAAAATACTAAATAAAGTCAATAACGGAACAATGAGAATCTCTGCGCCGGCGCCTACGAATCCAGCAAAAATACCGCTAATTATTCCAGTTATTGTTAATCCAATTAAGTCATTCATATATTACTATATACTTCTATAAAAAAATAATAATAGTATAATTAATGGAAGAAATTGAAAGAAATATGAACAAAATGAAAATTTCTAACAGAAATTTGTATTTTTATGATAGTTCACCAGGAAATCTTCCTTTTTATAAGAATAATGATAAGATGTCTGGGATTAACAAAATAAATACCAGGCGTGATCCGGAGGGATTCATGTCTCATGAAATACAACAAATTGGCCAGGCTAAAAATATGTTCATTTTGCCTTTTCTTATGAATATTATGAATCACATAAAATTAAATATACATTCAGGTGAAAATATTTCTGAATTAGAGAAAATTTACGAAAGAGCAGGTTCAGTAAATATTACAAATGATTTTGTAAATGTTGTTTGGGATTTTACAGAAGTTCGTGTTTTTTTCGATAAATTCTCTTACTTCGACCATGCGGCCGCTGGCGCCTTCGTGCGGCGGGCGCTGGCGAACGTGTCGGTGTCCCGCGTCCCGACTTTTCGCAATAACACATTCAATAATCGGAATATAAGACACAAAAAATACCATCCCTTGTACGATAATGATATCATTCCATTATTAAATAAAACAAGTCTCAATCGTGAGGGACGTTCATTTACTTTATTACATTATGCTTCTTTATTAGGATTACCAAAAACTGTAGAATTTTTATTAAATAATGGTGCAAATCCATTTTTACAAATTTTAACAAGTTCAACACCACCATTACCACCTAAGATAACGGCAAGAGATTTGACAAATGAAATAAAAAATATTTATTTAAGCAAATTAAATGATGATTATGTAGAAACATTCACTGATTATGCGTACAATAGCCGCGGGCCTCTTCGAGTAACAATAGAAAATTATGAAAAAACAATTTCTAATTTAGAAAAAGGTGAAGAAAATTATACAAAATGGAAAGATAGTATTGAAAATACTCTTAAAACTGATGAAAATAGAATAATTGATGGACGAAACGATGTTGCTAAAAAAATTACTTCTTTTTTAGGCGGAAGAAGTAAATATTCTAAAAAAACTCGAAAAAATTCAAAAAAGCATTCTATTAGAAAAACCAAACGCAAATTGGCTGGTACTTCTAAAGAAGAGGCTGCAAGAGACTTAATTGATTTTGCAAAAAATGCTCACATTTCTGATTATTATGATAAACATGAAAAAGACGAATATTTAATGGTAAAACGATTAAGAAAAGGTAAATATGTGACAATACCACCTGCGCCAAAAAAAGTTTTTGATTCGGAGGAAGAGGCGACGCTTTTTGTTTACAAATATTTAAATGATAATAGTTTATTAGACCATAATCTATTATATTTGTATGATAAAGATGAGATTATGGCGGTTATGCATTATTTAAAGGATAAAAAAATGTCAAATAATGGATATTATCAATATTCTTCTTTTAAATCAAAAGATGATTTTCCGGCGGCACCTGCACCTGCGCCCGCACCTGCACCACCTGCGGCCGCTCCTTTCGTGATGCCGCCACCTGTAGGACCTGCACCACCTGCACCACCATCACCTTTCGTGATGCCTAATTTTCAAAAAGGCGGTGTTATTTATGTCGATGATGAAAATGATAAAGATAATTTTACATGCCCATTGTCATTGGAAATAATGTCAGATCCAGTAATTGCAGAAGATGGATTCACATATGAACGAGAACATATTGAAAATTGGATAAATACTCCAAGACAGGCTGGACAACAGCTAATATCTCCATTGACAAGTGGACCAATGGGAATAAATCTAATTCCAAATAAATCATTAAAAAAAATAATAGACGCTAGTGTTTTTGATCGGGAGCCTACACTAAGTGCTTCAACTGAGATGCAAACAGAAAATAATGAAACCGCTTCAACAGAGATGCAAACAGAAAATAATGAAACCGCTTCAACAGAGATGCAAACAGAAAATAATGAAACGACTCCTATTGAAACACAAACGCCACAAAATATTTTTAATGAAATATATGCTGAAAATGAAGATGCAATTTTAGATGAAGCATTGGATAATATTATTGAAGATACTTTTAATGAAAATATTGATATTGTCTCTGAAGAAGAAGAAAATAAAAATATTGTTAAAGAAATCCTTGAAGAAATATTGACAGTTGATTTGAATAAAAAATTACAAAAAAGGAAAAAAAAGAACAAAAAAAAAGCGTCAAAACAGCGTAAACAACAAGAAATGACAAAAGAAGAAGAAGTTAGGAAATTAGTTGATAAAGCGAAAGCAATTGAAGCAATCCAACAAGCAAAGCTTGCTGAGGCTAAGCGTAGAGGTCAATCACTAAAAGCAGAAAATGAATCTTTAAAATCACGATTCAAACAAGAAGCTTTGGGAGATGCATTAAATATTAACTGGAATATGCTTATGGAAAAATGCAATCTTAGCATGAACGGTTTTTTGCCAAATCAAATGGAATCTGCTATAATTGTTGATTTTTATATTCACGCAGCACAAATGCATGGATATGCTCATGTTAAGAAACAAGAAGGGGCAATAGAAGGATTGAATATTCCATATCTCATTGGCAAAGATGCATATCAAATGGAAGATTTAATATTTGCAAAAAGTGGATTGGTTAATGCTGATTTTATTGAAAATGAATTAACGAATTGGATGAAAGACGTCGTTAATGCTCATGTTCGCTTGAGTGATGCAGCAAATTCTGCTAGCGTCGAAACAACTAGCATGCTAGCTGAAGAAATTGTTTCTAATTATCCAACAAATTATGATGTATCAGGAGATATGATAACTGCTCAAATATATGAAAAAACCGAAAATCATATTAGGAATTTACATATGATGAATATTAAAGAAGAACAACAAACATTACATTATGGAGCAGAACTGCGACCAGAACCTCCAAAGGGCTATTCTGTTCGAGGAATAAAGAGAAAAACTAATAATTTAGAAACAAAATTTATGGATGTTTTCTTCTTTTGGGGTCATTGTATAACTTTAATTAAAAGCATGCCAAAAGATGAACTTGAAAAATTTGCAAATAGTGATTTTTATTTAAAGATGACTGTTGAAAAAATGTTTCATTTAGTTGGAACAACTCCAATATCGGAATGGGATTTTGGAATGGTTAAGAGAGGGTTAAGAGTAGGTTCAATATCTGCTGCGGCAATGATAGCAGCATGGATTCGTAAATTATTGCCAATTCGTAATAATAGAAATGAATTATTTAAAGAGATGAAAAAACTAGAAGAGGTTCAAAAATTAATTATGTCAAAAGTAGATGCGAACGCGACGGAGGACCTCGACGGTTTTGACCGGCGCGCGCCATCACGTGCTTGGAGCCCACCGCCTCGAGCGCCGCGCGGCGGCGGACCTCTAGGCCCTATCGCAGAGGTATTAGGTGGAGCGGGCTACGGTTTTACAAACAGTCTTCATAAACTCTTAACAAATCAGGAATATTCAAACATTATTTCTTGGAAAAATGATAATGATGGTAATATTTTGATTGTATTAAAAGATAAATTTTTAGTAGCCAATGAAGTATGTCCGAGGGCAAAGTGGGGAGATTTTAGCTCTTGTGCAAGGCAGTTTTGTAATTATGGTTTTAAAACGGAAAGCCGTAAAAAGATACAAAGAATTGGAGAGAATGAATTGGTATTTTCCAATCCTAAAGTAAAAAGTATAGATGATATATTAACTCTTGAGCGGAAGCTTCCTCAAAGCTGTCGCCCAAGAGTTAATTCACCAACTATAGATGATGCCGGCGCGAATGTTCTTATGCAACTCAGCTCGCGCTCAACTGATATGGATAATAATGAAGCAGCCAATGTGTTGGCAAGTATTGCAAATATTAGTGATGAAAATACAGAAGATTTAGATAGAAGAATCTCATATCTTCAAAATTTAAATACTAATAATGAACACAGTCTTAAAATAGCACTCTTAATAGAATCTTTGAAAAATCATGTTATTGATGAGAATGAAAAAAATCAAATAAAGCAAAAACAGAATGAATTATGGCAAAGTTTGAAAGAAATCGAGTTAGATAATACAAAACGCAAAGACATTCTATACAAATATATGTTCGAATATCTAAAAAGAACAATACCTCAAGCAAAACTAAATGAGGGTGCAAAAATTGCACAGAGTAATTTTGAAAGTATTAAAAGAACACAAATTCACAATAGACCTACTAAACCACTTACAGAATCAGAGCAAAAACAAGCTGATGAAGAAACGAATGCTGCTATTTCTAGAGGACAACAGTTAGCACAAGATGAAGATACAAATATGGAAGATGTTCAGTCTCCTAATGCGCCGTTTATAGAGACACCATGGTGGAGGAAGGGTGGAATAACGGATAAGGCACTGATCCGTTTACATAGCGAACCTGTAGATGGGCATATGATAGAGGTCTATTATGGAGATCACTGGAAGCTTGGTAAAGCTGTCAGAAAAAAAGGGAGGTCGCGGATGATACTCATGCCACTGGGAGCAGAAGGAGAACGCCAAGCCAATACAATACGTCAAATTGTGACCCAAGTGGACTACATCGATGGGACAAGTGTTGATGAATTATTACATCGGGGGGATTGGAAACAAAGACAAAATCCTGTGAAGCAAGACTTAGATTACTTTATTGATAATCCCAAATATTGGAGATATGCAAAATCGAATTCTAGAAGCCAATCTGGAGGTGTAATATATGTTGATGATGAGAATGATAAAATGCGTTTTGAATGCCCAATAAGCACTGAAATAATGCGTGAACCAGTAATTGCAGAAGATGGTTATTCATATGAAAAAGAAGATATTGTTAATTGGATTAAATTATCAGAAGATAAAGGAAATCCAATTACTTCGCCTATAACAGGAGACAATATGGGAAAAACACTAATTCCAAATACAGTTTTGAAAGATATTATAGAAAATAGTATTTTTGATAGACAGCGCGACGTCGAGTCGCTGTCGCAAATAGAAGATGAAAACAAGAATAAAGGTATAATAATTCAATATAAGGGTAGCAAATATGGTTTTATACATACATTTGATGGAATAGATAACTTATTTTTTCATTCATCCCAATTAGATAATCAAATAATAGTTGGTGATATTGTTAGTTTTGTAATCAAAGAATATAAAGGAAAACCAACTGCCAGAAATATTAAACTAATAGAACCCGCTTGGAATAGAAAAACTGGAGTAATCGTAAAATATAACAATGATAAACAATATGGTTTTATTGAAGCGGACATAAATGGAATGCCACATATATTTGTTCATATATCCGAAATAAATCAACTTGTGTCTGTAGGTGACAAAGTAAGTTTTATTATTGGCAAGAATATGGCAGGAAAAGCTGTTGCAAAAAAGGTAAAAATAATTAATGATGAAATAGGAGTAGAAGAAGAAAAGAAAGAAGATAGTGAGATACCTCAATTAGAACAGCGTCTTCTTATGGAACTAATATTTGAACGGGACCGTATAATGCGTGAACGCGAAAAAGTAAATTCTATGATTAAATCAAGAAAATAAATACATATTTAACTCTTCAACATAATATATTTATCTCTAGAAACTCCTCTCGGTAAATAGTCATAAAAATAACTTTTTTCATCTTTTGTCTTTATTTGTTTAAACAATGGTTTTATATTTGTAAAATATAATGCAATTATACCTTGGTCATTCGTTATACTAATTGGGTATTCAAACAATAAATTCAGTATCATATCATATGTGTCTGTTTCAATAATATTGGTATCATAAAGCATTATTGTTGTTTGACAATAATCAATATTTAAATTATATTTTGCATTAAGTTTATTAAAACATTCTGTGTTCTTTTTACTAAATTGGTCATGCAATTTCCATTTATAATAAGGATAGGCGTCACTATGTGCTAATAAGGTATTTTTTTCAAATAGTTCTAACATTGGACTAACATCTTTATTAATCGTAATTCCACAATCTAAATAGAATATGTTATTCCATTTCTTGAAATAAACATTAAATAAATGAAATTTGTGAAACTGAAAACGTTTTGCGAACCAATGTGTTCCTTTACCGGCTCTATCCATTTTCTGTTGACTTTGTAAAAAATCATCCGAAAATTTAATGTTTGGAAAATATTTTACAATTATGTTATTCTTTTCAATAAATTCTAATTGAGTTTTATTCATTTTTTCATTTAAATCATCACCAACAACAAGGCAAATATCTCCTTTGTATTTTCCATTATTCAATAATTGTCCACATGTGTAAATAAACTTTGGAAAGTATTTATTATCCGTAAGAAAAACCGCGCATATATTTGATTTATCTAATATAGCTGACATAACTATAATACAGTCTTAAAAATTTTTGCTAAAATTTAAATTAAAGATTTTAGTTAAATTCAACCGATGTACTTCTATTGAGAACTTTTAATTCATATTCTTCTAAGCGGTCATCTTCGTCGTCTATTTCAGAGAAATCTGTGTAAACAATAGGTTCGTTATAATTATTAGCACAAACAATACGATGATTTGATGTTTCAATATCATATAAAAACTCACAATATCCATTGACTGGTGTTGATGTGGGTACTTGACATGAACGTATGAATTTACCGTCATATAAAGTGTGATGATATTCTGTAGTAATTATACCAGAATTATTAACTAAGGCCGAGTCAGCTCCTGAAAATTTCATTACACCTTGGACTTCTTGATTTCCAAATAGCTTATCACCTATAACAATATCTTTTATCATCTTTCGTGTATTGTCATGCATAATCACTTTCGTATTTCCATCGAAACAAAATGCCTTTTTAATTTTTTTACCAGTTTTTTTAGCACTTTTCGCGATTGCTTTACCCATTTTTCCAAATTTTGGTGGCTTTGATATAATTTTCATTGCTTTGTCCATTGTTTTCTGTGTTTTAACGATAACAGGATCTCGGACAATTGCTTCTAAACCTTTAAGCATTGACCACGCGAAGTATAATAACGTGACATAAAGTGCTAATATTTTTTGGAATATTGCTTGAATTTTGTACATCATATACTGAGCAGTTGCGCCTATATTGCCAAATTTGCGAAAAACCGAGTTAATATTGTTTGAAAAGCTGTCTGTCATTTTGGAAATTACTGCTCGCATATCACCCAAGGATTCACCCATATTAGATGCTGTCGACTGGACAATTGAAAATAAATCGCCATATGGTGTGATTACTTCATTTGAGGATTCTTTTGCTGTCATTCCTATGCATTCCGTGAATGTCTTTGTAGGATCATATCCAAACAAACCTGCAAACGGTATAATTGCGGGATTACATCTGTATTTCTCCCAGTCATTTTTTATAATATGTCTTAATCCGATAATAATTGTTGAAATAGTGATAATTAATACTATTAGTGTGTACATTAGAATTTTTGATGTACCAACAAGCCAATCAGGTAGATACATGCATACCATTACAAAAATCAGATATAAAAAAAATTCATAAAAATATGGTGGATTTAACAAAAATTACAAAATTTACTGATTTTAATAACAAATTCATAAATAGTAATTTCTTACCAAGTGAAATAATATCATATTGTTCTGAAAATTACAAATATGATTGCATTATTCAACTTAATAATAACATAGTTTTATCAATTGCAACAGCTACGAAGCGCAGGCCTGCTATTTCTACCGAAATGATACATATAATTTATTCTATGGTTTCGACGTTTGGATATAAAAAGAAATTATTTATAAGATATTTACCGACACCCTTCAAAAAAACATGGAATGGTGTTGATAATTTAAGTTATATCAATGTCAACAGTGGACTTACAAGTTTTACAGAAAAAGGGAATAACATATTGATATTTCGAGAAGAAGAGAGTAAAAAGGTTTTGATTCATGAACTAATTCATGCTTTGGAATTACACTGTGTCAAATACGGAACAATAATTACTAAAAATAATTTAGAACATCTTGATGAATGTATTGTTGAAACATGGGCGACAATATTGAATCTGGCACATATTCAATACAAAAAAATACCAACCATAAAAGAATTAGACTCACTCACCAAGACGCAAATATTTGTACAGGAAAGAAATTTTTGTTTAAAGCAAGCTGCAAAAATATTGAAACAGCATGGATGTCGAAAAAATGGAACAGATTGTATAATCAAAATTCCTAATTCACCATCTATTTTCTCATATTATATAGTTAAAGCGGCATTATTGTCCAATCCAAATAAATTTATTCGTCAATTTTGGTGGCCAAAAATTAAAAAGTGCAAAAACATACAATATTCGAGTGTTAAAGAATATTTTAACGAACCATTATATTTAGAAAAAATTACTAAATATTCGTCTCATAAATTTATGCCAAGCATGCGTATGACAAAATATGGAGACTTTTGATTAAACAATCCAATTCCTTTTGTAAAATAATAATTTGATTTATTTAATCTATGTTATGTAGTTGGGGCTTTGTAACTATTGTTGTTCTCCATGGGGCTGTCGACATACATGTTAGTTTGGGATCCAAGGGAGCTGGTGTCCCAATTAGAAATGTTCTGGTTGAAGGCCGAGGCGGTCTGGAACATATACTGCATATTCGTAACTTTGGACACGTTCCATTGGAAAAGCGGTTGGTTGAATTTCTTGGCGGCGTTGAACATCCACTTCATGTCGGTGACACTGGATACGTCCCAGTCATTCAGCGGTTTGTTGAATTTCTCGGCGCCGGAGAACATCCACTTCATGTCGGTGACACTGGATACATCCCAATTACCGATGTCCTGGTTAAAGGTGTCGGTGTAGGAGAACATCCCTTCCATCGTTGTGGCGCTGGATACATCCCAATGCGAAATATCTTCATTGAACGGCTCGCTGTTCCAGAACGAAAAAGAAAAATCTGTTACTTGACTTGTATCCCAAGTTGAAATGTGCCCTATTCCAGAAACGTCCCATGATCCATCAATCCATTGATCGACCGCAGCTCGGAGAGAGCCTTCTGGGCGATGCGTGGGGTCGCCGTCGGCATACCCTCCTGTCGGGTCAGTAAATTTGTGACCAATGGATGGATTCACATTATATTCTAAAATAAATCGACTATCAAAATTTAAATTACCTATTCCAGGTATTAATTCCATAGTATCTTCAAATACATTGTCAGAGGTTCTGAATGCAGATAAATTATCAACAGACGTACGA
>MPLT02015318.1_pt1 | contig 12543 bp, 27 predicted proteins | sample 1617391 | NCBI WGS metagenome assembly MPLT02 (sample SAMN05944800, study PRJNA350692) | marine metagenome | biome: marine; feature: ODZ; material: water; isolation source: 70 m water sample filtered on 0.2 um supor filter | place: Pacific Ocean | collected 2012-04-08 | depth 70m m
AGTACGAAGAGATCACTATCCGCGCCACCGTGGAGACCGTGGAATGAAAAAGGTATTGACATTCGCCGGCGAGTTCCTCTGCCTGCTTGGCATCTTCGCGTGTGGCTACTTCGTTCTCTTGATCACTTAGGGCCGTTATATATGAAACCCGCTAGGGCAGTGGATTATATTTAATCAGCCAAAAATTTCTGGACTAGAAAACCCATTTTACCACGAGGCGAATATAATGGACAACAGTAACCCAGTAAGGGAAGCAGAGTCGAACAGCGAGGAGCGAGACGAACTCACGTATACCGATGGATACATCTCGGCCTGCGAGGAGTGGGAAGAGCACCGGTTCGATATAAAGGAGGCACTGTACGGGTTCGCAATCGATCCCGCGGACTCCGAGTTTCAGGAAGGCTTCCGTGACGCACTACTCAGCAAGGAACGCTATGGCGTCTTTCTCCACACTCCGCAGGATAGCAATGTAACGTACGTACTGTGGAGAGAGAGACAAAATGGCAATTAAGTCCTATACTCCGTTAAATCACGACGTATCGGGTGGTCGACCGAAACAACGAGAACTGGTCCATAGTATAGTCGATACGATGGCGTACCGTATACTCGGTCCCCGTATGGCTCGAGCCGTCTATATAGATTTTCAGATCATATCTCGATTGGACGCCGATGGATGGTGCGAGTGGATGGACGATAACATTCGACCTCGGGAGTTTACCATACAGCTCCGAAAGGAACAGGGGTATACATCGCTGATACTGACCGTCGTACACGAGTTGGTACACGTTCGACAGATGGCAAGGTCCGAGTTATACGAGATCTTTCGACCGAAGCAGATGCAGGTATGGCGAGGGAAACGGTTAAAGAAGACACCTGCGTACAGTAAACAACCCTGGGAACGCGAGGCCTTTCGACTACAGGTACCCCTGGCGCGAGAGTACGTCGAACGATCGGGGTTTCGACTCGTTGGAAGAACTTGGAAAATTAGTTGACACTTAACTCTAACTGTGATAGGATATATATTATGATCAACGAAACAGCAAAACCTTATCGGTATAAACAGGAACGAACACGTTCTACCGATGCATACGTACGCACCGTATACTTCGATAACGAGGAGGATATGGAGTGGCTGCGATGCTTTCGCTCGATGATCTCGATAAAGAACTCCTTTAATCGAAAGTACGGTCTGTCTCGTGTATGGAGCACGTACCTTGGGGATTTCGTATACACGCGAATCAAGGTCTCCGCGAACGGCCGTCTCGGGAAGGATAATCCGAACGCCTATAAGTATCGCTCGCGACACACCGGTAAATCGTATCCCGGTTCTCACCAGCGGATACGTTTGGAGGACGCTGCGCACGCCGATATCTACGTACACACCGTTACCGACTATCCAAGGGCTGTCGCGTCGTGAGTAAAATTTCCAAAATTTCCTCGGGGGTCGTTGCGGCTCTTCTCTGTAGTACTCCGTTGTCGGCGAAGGATCTGAAGTGTTCCTATACATCGACTACGGATACCGAGTTCACCGGTAGGATCGATAAGTACGAGGTCACCGAGAGGTCCGTACTGGATCTGGATCGTGATAAGGAAATGTCTTCCTGTCATATGACGATCACGGCAACGATCAACGATAAGCAGTACATGGGACACGGGAAGTTCATCTTTGGTCCGGATATGAGTCGTAATAAGGCCTGTGACCAGGCGCTGACTCGGGCTAAGGAGGACGCTCTCAACGAGGCCGTTCCCGAGATACTCAATCGTCGAGTGGATCAGAAGTGTGGTAATCTACAACCCGCTCCTCCTGCGGTACCGGTACCTAAGGTGACGGCTGCTCCATTGGACGACTCAAAAGAAGGGGTCGAGGTAGCCGAGACTAAGTGTATACCTCACCGCCACTGGATAACCGTAATGATCGATGCCAATCCGGTCATGGCTTGGAAGAGGACTTGTTTATAATGGTTCGTGTTCTTATTGGTTTCTGTGCAGGACTAGCTGCATATCATTTCGGCATAATGCCGTTAGCTATCGACGCCTTTGTAGAGTCAGGTGCTCGAGACGCTATCATTGAGACTCTACGAAATGTGGAGAAGTGATTATGATCGTATTAACAGTTGTCGGTGGCTTGGTTCTTGCTAACCTCGCTCTATCCAGTATTATGTTGGTTGCCGGTTAATGCTTACCATTAAGATGGTTGTTCTTCTTGTGCTCTCGGGATTTGTACTCGCCGCTTGCGGTAATACAATCTCCGGAGTCGGGAAGGACATTTCGGATGTCGGTGCTAAGGTAACGACGTGGCAAAATACAGTGGAGAAGAAAGATGAAAAGTAGAGCTCTACTCATGCTAGGTGCGAGTGCCTTGGTTCTTGGCGCCTGTGCAGGAACTCAGGACGGTGCAGCTCCCGGCGCATCGAAGGCCGATGTGGCTAAGTACGAGTACAAACGAGATCGTGTGAAGGAACAGATCGAGGCCATTCCCGAATGGTTCAAGGCTCCTCCTCAGGATGAAAAGAACATCTATGCGGTAGGTACATCGACCACTCCCGATCTACAGTTCGCTATCGATGCCGCTAACCTTAATGCGAAGTACATGCTCGCCGATCGTATCAACTCTCGATTACGTTCGCAGTTCAAACAGTTTCGCGCAAAGGTCGGTACGGGTGATCTCGATGCCGAGGTTATGACCGAACTCGAGAAGGCCGTGAAGAACATTACGACCAACACCGATGTTTCCGGTTACAGCCAGGCAAAACTGGATGTCATCCCTCATGGATCTCAGTACCGTGTATTCGTACTCCTTGAGTACTCCGACTCGGAGGCTCGTAAGATCCTAACCAATCGGATCCGTAAGGACGAGATGCTGTTCAACAAGCTACGTGCTACGAAGGCATGGAAGGAACTCGACAATGAAGCAGAGAAGGCTGAAGAAGCAGACGCTAATCGCCGTAAGCTTGAGCTGTCTACTGTTCAGTAGTTCCGCAGTTGCATTGGAGCCTATTACGACCGCCATCGGTATAGTAGGTTCTCCAATCTTCTGTAAGCTCATCAACTGCAGCAACCACGAAGTGATCCACATCAAGCCGGATCCTCAGAACGCTAAGCGTCTACGAGCGATGCGTGATAAATTTAGTTGGGAGTCGATGTATGAAGAAGGCGAATGCCGCGAATATACAGCTCTTGGGAGACAGGACGTTGGGACTGCATGCTTCGAAAACGGGAAGTGGATCATTAAGGAATCTCTAACCCGTTGATTCCATTGGATCTTTTTGTGAAAAAAGATGTTGACATATATATAATTCTATGGTAGAATTTATATATTGAATAGGAAAGAGGAAGATATGAAGTTTAAACTCGCGGCCGCTGCCATCGCACTCACAATGGTAGCAACTCCTGCAGCAGCTCAGAACAGTCTGCTCGATGGTGTCAACGTCGGTAACCTGATCGGTGCCGCAACCGGTGGTTTCATTGGAAGCCGTATCGGTGGTGGATCCGGTAAGCATGCTGCGATCGCAGTCGGTACCTTGGTAGGTGCACATGTTGGTGGTCAGATGTACAATAGAAATCATCAGGGCCAAGTCGCCCATGTCCCGCATCACTATCCGACTCCACCTGCACATACCAACTACGGTATGACTACTGCTTGTGATCAGTTTGTAAATCCTGGTGCTCGTTCCGAGTGTCTTCGTGGACTGTCACGTCGTCTCCGCCACGTTCAAGTCATGGCTGAGAAGAAAGCATATTCATGCGGCATGTATGGTAGGTGCTACTAATGTCGCTGAAAGCTCTGATGATTGTATCAGGCGTCTTTGGAATGAATGGTGACTACACCACCAAGATGCCTTCGATGGAACAATGCATGGCGCAAAAGCAGATCGTTGAGGCTCAGTCTTCAGAGATGACTGTTACCTGCGTTCCTCGGATGGATGAGAAGATTGACTCCGACCGATTCTTTGCTATGATGGAACTCTTTATGTCTTTTGTAACAAGGATGAGGGAAGAACATCGTGACTACTGCTTCGACAATCCCTTTAGTGTCGACTGTGAGCCACGTGAGTCGAGCTCAGATGTGGAAAGCATTCGATAGTTTACCATCGAAGGTTCGTGACGCTCTTAACTATGCTCGCTTTGGATACTCTAAAGAAGACATCATTCTTTTACATTCGATGTATGAAGAAGGTTTAAAGACTGCGGACGATCTCGTCTTTATGATCGAAGCAAAGGATAACTTTATCTCAGTTTTTGGAGGCTGGCTAAAAGATGGACAACATAGACCGACTCATCGATAATGCATACCGAGCAATGGACGCAGCGCAGGATCAGTGGTTCAAGGATTACTGGCAGTTGGTTGCTAACACTCTAATGCGTAGGTATAACAGATGTCAATAAGAGGTAAGCTCGCCACTCTTGAAAAGGAAGAGCTTATGGACATTATTGAGATACAGCTCGAAGAGATCAAAGCCTATAAGGAGAAGATCAAGCTGATAAATCTTCAGAACAGTCCATATAATATTTCAGTTTCATTCAATAAAAATAAGCCAAAACCTTTTGACATATGAAGGTTTATAGTTTAGAATATGAAAAATGGTTGAGGGATCCGCGAATATCTGAAGCGGTCGACAACTGCGAATTGAGTACGTTATACCAATGGTTATGGGAGACTATGAACGATGGCCGATCTTATCAATCCCGAGGATTACATGACAGAGAGCAGGCAGAAGCAACTGAACACGTCGGTTCGTCAACACGAGATGGATCAACTCAAGGCGAGGATTGAACGTCTCGAAAGATTTATTATGCAGGGTTACGATTGGCCCGATATGCTTTGTGAAAGTACTCTCAATGAGACTATCATGCAAACTGTCGATCACAATATGTGGGTTGACGTTTCTGCTACATTGAGAGGTGGCGACTAATGACTATGCATCTGCTTCCTGTGTATTACTCAACAACCAATACGAGTAAACGTAAGAAGAAGAACAAGTCAAAGTCTCTTCTTGCTGCAGAAGCAGAGCATCAAAAGTTTCTCAAACGCATGGGCGTTGGTCAATCAAAAGACAGACGGAGCGTAGCGCAGCCTGGTAGCGCATCTGCTTTGGGAGCAGAGGGTCGTAGGTTCGAGTCCTACCGCTCCGACCAAAAACCCGGTTGGGATCCGTCCATGGCGAAGAAGCAAGAGAACGTTTATACCGGTACGGAGATCATTGGTATCGCTCAGATGCATAAGTCAAACGCAGTGCCGATACGTGGTAAGAAGGCCGCTGTCGAGGTTGCCACTATGAGGCGAGGATGAAACCCCAGATAGGTATGGATGTAGCCGAATTGTTTGTGCGATCTGGTCTCGTCAATTCTAAGACTGAAGCTAGGAGGCAGATTAAGAATGGTGGTTTAAGGGTACAAGATATCAAGATCAATGATCCCTATGCACGCATTGCTGTCTATGAAAATAAACTTTTTATCACAGAAGAACGAGGATGATCGACTGCATCAACTGCGGCGTGTCGACACCAATAGATATATGGATCAAGTACTATCGCGATAGCGGAGATAGGATACACCTTGGAGGAAGCGAACTGAGAGGACCGATATGTCAGGGCTGTTACGTCAAGATAAGTGATGAGGCGTACAATGGCAATGGCAAACCAGCTTTAATACAAAAAGAAGAAGAGTTCATACGTGCTCAAAACAATCAGATGAAAAGCAAATGAAATTGAAAGATCACGAACACCAATCAAAGACACTCACACCAAAGAGAGAACATCATCCCTTTTCGTGGTGGTTAAAGTGGTCTTCATCCATCGTTCTGATATTTGCTATGATTGCTACAACGAATAATCTATATCCGTGGAACATGTTTCTTCAGTTCTTCGGCATTGCAGGTTGGTTGGGTGTATCAATTATATGGAACGATAGAGCTCTTATCGTCGTTAACGCCGTTGCGGTCGCTATCTTTCTCAACGGAATCGTTGCTTATCTAGTGAAATAAATAATAATATGTCAAACTTCCGCTTTATTGATATGAACGTTGATGTGAGTAAGATCCTCAACCAGCTACATAGCCGGCCTGATGATTGGAACTACATACGTCAACTACAGGGTGAAGGAGTCGATGGCGACGTAGATCCATACGGATTTCTACCTCTTACGATGGCACTCGTCGATCCAGGAGAGGATCCAAGGAATGCCGAAAAGACCGAGAACACTCCACTCTATAAAGCGCATTCTGAAACGCGCAAGTGGCTTCGGCGCCAAGGTATTATGCAAACCTCTCGCGCTGCTTTCTTTAAACTTGAACCTGGAGATAGCGTCGGTCGACACATCGATGAAGGAACATATTATCGCACTCGTGACAGATACCACCTATCGTTAGAAGGTATCTACGAGTATGTTGTCGATGATGAACTGCATATCATTCAACCAGGAACGTTCTTCTGGTTCGATAACGATAAGCCCCATGAAGCCTATAACTGTGGCAATGTCGATAGACTTACCTTTGTATTTGATGTACCAAAGTCTGATAAGAATCCGTAATGCAACCAAGTGAATTCCATACTTTATTCTACACGCCTGTTTGGCGATATACATACCCGGACTTTGCAGAGGATCAAGAAGCTCTCGTAAAGTATTTCACTAACGATGATATCTATATCAGTGAACGTGAAAGAAATAAACTTCAGATCACTCGAGCAAATATACACAAGGATGAAGATCCGCTCATCATAAAGTTGCGTGAATGGATCAAAGAATGTTGCAGATCATCTATGATAGCGATGGGGTTACAACCTGACATCGGTATTACAAGTATGTGGGCAACACGGACGGCTCAAGAAGGATATCATCATCCTCACTTCCATACAAACTGCTTTCTTGCAGGTGTAATGCACCTATGGGATGTTGATGGAAACGCATCGGGTACGGTGTTTGAAAATACCGAAGCCCCTAAATATGTAATTCAGCCAGCCTCTTTGGAGGATGGAAACAATATCTTAAAGTATGAAGAGCACCTACCATTTATACCAGGTACAGTGATTGTGTTTCCATCATTTACAAAGCATAGGACAATGCCTACGGACAGTCGATATAGAGTAGTGATTGGATTCAACACAATGCCAATCGGCATGACTAATGTCGATCATTACGATAGGTATAGCTATAGTGATCCCAGCGAGATGGCTCTTAAAGAATACGAGGAGTAAAACAATGTGGGATATGATAGTTGACATGGCGTCGAACCGGTTGTGGATCTATACAGGGATCGGCGGTTCCATCTTTGGCGCCATCGCGGTAGCATACCTAAGCACAACAAGATTAGGCGTTTGGTTCTATGCCAAGATAGATAATGGTCTCGATTATCTCGTAAAGAGATGGGGATTGGTATGGCTTCAAGAGCCTGATGATCTGTGGCGGAAACGAAATCCCGTCGTTGCAGATAAGATCGATGAACTCGAGAAAAGGATTAGTGAGCTCGAAAAATGAGAACAGTGATAGCATCCGGTGGCTTTGATCCATTACATTCTGGACATATAGATTATTTAAATGCAGCAAGCAACCTAGGCGATCGTTTGTGGGTGGCGTTGAACTCAGACGAGTGGTTAACTCGAAAGAAGGGTCAACCATTTATGTGTTATTCAGAAAGAATGAATATAATCGAGAGCCTAAGAATGGTCGATAGAGTTATACCGGTAGTAAACGATCATAAGGTTGATGATTCAAGTGGATCCATTCTATGGGCACAACAGTGTGGATGTCGAGATATCGTTTTCGCAAACGGTGGAGATCGCACTGATATGAATTCACCCGAAGAAGATTTCTATCGGCACGACACCAGTGTTCGTTTCGTATACGGAGTCGGCGGTGATACAAAGAAGAACAGTTCTCGCTGGATCTTACAGGATTGGACTCTACCAAAGACAGATAGAGATTGGGGATACTATCGAGTGCTGAAGGACTACGGTCCTGAGGTAAAGCTCAAGGAACTGGTTGTTAATCCATTGGATCGCCTGAGTATGCAGAAGCATCGTAAGAGGGCAGAGCACTGGTTTATTGCTGAAGGGGTTGCTACAATATATACACTGAGTGAAGCATCGAGCGATATTGAACTTGTAGAAAAGAAGCATAAGTTCGGTACTATTCATATCCCAGTGAATGGTTGGCATATGCTTGCAAATGAAGAAAGCGATATACTACGGATCATCGAGATACAATACGGAGAGGAATGTGTAGAGGAAGACATCGAAAGAAAAGATTAAAGTTCTGTTACATATGAATTATTGTGAATATATAATTCGGAGGTTGCTCAATAATGACTGATAAACTTTGGAAGAAGGTCAAAAAAATGGATCTAGGTAACCCAGTGATCACAACTCTTGTGGGTTTGGTGGTATTCTATATTGGACTAAAAATGTTTTCGGGCGGTATGAAGTCCATGGGTAACATGGATCATCTGAGTTTCTTTATTCATAATCCGTATTGGATGTTCCTCGGTGGTATCGTAATGACTCTACTGTGGCAATCATCCTCGCTTTCGACCACTGCTATCATAGCACTTGTTGCATCAGGAGCAGTACCTCTACCTGCAGCAGTTGCAGCCGTACTTGGAGCGAACATAGGAACCACCGGCACCATTTGGTTAGCCGGTGTTTTAGTATCTGACGGTATGCCAAAGGGTGATACGTTGCGAATAGCGATGGCTCATACTGGAGTTAACCTTATGATGGCCATTACTTTACTTCCTTTCGTTCATCATATCGCGAGATTCTTGTCAAGATTTGGTTGACAATCACACAAATAAATAGTAGTATTAGATTATGGTTTTAATCATGGAGGTGCGAGATGGCACGTAAAAAAGGCGGCAAGTCTTCAGGCTTTGTTAGTCAAGGTCAACGACCTAATGTTTCCAAGTGGGCTCGTAAAGCAGCTCGTCGGGAATACTTATCAAACGATCTAGCAGTAGTGCTTAATAAGCAAGCTGCATACTTGGCTGGTAAAAAGGTATTCCTTACCGTTCCGAATCCGAATAAGAACCAAACCAATAAACCTTTTATTCGAGTACCTGCCTCTGACGTTTGGCCGAATCCGAATAAAAAGTACATGATGAAGGGGACTCCTAATGCAGAAGTCTGATATTGTTTCGGCTTTACAATCCAATGTATGTGATGTAAAGTTCACTAAGGTGAATGGAGAAGATCGCCTTATGCGATGCACTCTTAAGGAAGACTTGATTCCAGAACCGGTTGCAAGCGACACTGAGGTCAATCGTAACCGCAAACCGAACGAATCGGTGCAGGTAGTTTGGGATCTGGAAAAGGTCGGATGGCGATCCTTTCGTGTAGACTCAGTCATCGATATACAGACGGTGATGCTATGAAGTTTACGGTAACCGGTCTGGACGAAGAAGATCCATTTGTCGGTACAGTGGATAAGGATGGAAATATTATCGGTGCGCTTGGCGGAACTGAAATGATGAAGGACGGTCTTTTTGATCGTCTTGATCCAGAGCTCCTCGATAAGTTCAACATCATCTGTTCTCGTGTTCGAGATATTGATGAGGATAAACCAAACATCCTTTGGCTTCACGATACATGGGATGACCCTGAGTCTCAACACTTAAGAGAAGATGAATCTCGTAAGCGATTTTCTAAGTTGGTATTCGTGTCGAACTATCAGTTCCAAACATATCATATTGCTCATCAGATTCCATACCGTGAGTCGGTTGTTCTTAAGAATGCGATATCGCCAATCTCTTTTGAGGAAGAAGACAAAGAGTCAGATGTGATTCGTTTAATATATCATACGACTCCACACCGCGGTTTGGAATTGTTAGTGCCTGTCTTTGACCATCTTTGGAATGACGGATACGAGGATAAGTTACATCTTGATGTATTCTCATCTTTCAATATCTACGGTTGGCCACAGCGAGATGAACCGTATCAAGATCTCTTTGAACGCTGTAAGGAGCATCCTGGTATTACCTATCACGGATCCGTTGAGAACAGTATCGTACGCGAATACCTTAAGCAGGCTCATATATTTGCATATCCAAATATCTGGCCAGAGACGTCGTGTATATCTGTTATAGAAGCTATGAGTGCCGGCTGTGCAATCATCTGTCCTAACTATGCTGCTCTTCCTGAGACGACCGGTAACTTTGCGAATATGTATCAGTGGAACGAAGATCCGAACGTCAATGCAAATGTGTTTGCAAGTGTTCTAAAGATCCTTATCGATAAGTACCACGATCCTTACCATAAAGATAAGTTAAGTATCCAAAAGATATGGACCGATGCTTTCTATTCTTGGGATAACCGTATCCCTGAATGGGACGGTCTGTTAAGAGGTCTACAGAATGGCTAAACGTCCAAGCCTATTGAAGTCTAGTAAAAAACGCAAGGCACCAAGAGTTGCTCGATCCTTAGATGAAAAGTATATGGGGTCGGAGCCGTCCTGGGAAGATCAAGACGAGTTGACCAAAGAAGAGTTGCGCTCAAAAATGAGCAATGCTTACAACTGGTATAACTATTTCAATAAAGCGAAAGACAAGGCAAAGCTTCTTTTCGACAACTATCCTCGGGATAAGAAAGAAGTAAAGATCATAAAGAGGTTGCCTGATTGGAGAATCAATGCTGTGGCTGCGTATCTTGCAAGAATGCAAGCTCGTGGTCTGAAGGTACCTGACGAGTCCTTGAAGTATCTTAACGAAACGTTGGATGAAATGCTTCAGCAGGCAAAGGACCTTAAAGAAGAAAAGAAGGAAGAGACCAAAGAAAAGAAACCTGTCGTATCAATACAGGAAAGGATCAAGGAGCAGATCTCCGATTACATTGGAGAGATCGAAGGCGAGGTAGATAGGTTTACTCTCGAGAGTTACAAGACCGACTTTAAGATGTACACTTGGTTACAAAAGAACAATGTAAAGGCACAACAGTCGAATGCAATCGCTGTATACTATAAACCTTTATTGACTGAACTTTTAGAACTGCAAGGTGGCGCGTGCCCAGACCTTAACGAAGGCTATAGTCATATGAAAAAGCCTGAGGTAAAGAAGTTCGTGGAATTCGTTGCAAGCATCATTGGCGATGCTGAAACGTGGGGAGCAAACCAAAAGACGGTTCGTAAGACTCGGAAGAAGAAACCTCAGTCGGCTGAAAAACAGATCAAGCGGTTGAAGTTCCAAGCGAAGAACGAAGAGTATAAGCTTGTGAGTATCAACCCAGCGGATATTGTTGGAGCAGATCAGTTGTGGGTATTCAATACAAAGTATCGCCGACTCACGGTATATAACTCACTGGGTACAGCTGGTTTATCGATAAAGGGCACAACTCTACAAGGGTATGATCCTGACGATTCAGTTACAAAGTCGGTTCGTAAACCAAACGACGTATTACCTGATGTCCTAAAGGGTGGTAAAAGAATACTTAAAAATCTTATGAGTACAATAAATAGTAAAGAAAGCCAACCGAATGGTCGGATCAACGGCGAAACTGTACTTCTTAGAGTGGCAATCAGATGATGGCAAACAACGTTCTTCAGTTTCCAAACATTGGAGCAATGCCGAAGCCGAAGAACGAACAGGAACTCGGAGAACGTTTCCTTCAAAATAAAAAGACGTACATCGACCATGTCGTAGATCACTACGGTACACAGCTCATAAACAAATTAGGAATGCACGGTTTTGATATCTATGAAGATTCATTTGTTTGTAGGTTCTCAATCTGCATCGAAAGTCTACGTGCAACACTATACGGAACCCTTGAGATAGACCATCCGTTCTTAGAACTAATGGAAGAACAGTTAGAACTCTTAGGTGATTTAGATGAAGACGATCTATAACTTATTGACATTCATCCTTAGATATGGATAATAAATAATAGGATAGAATGAAACTGAGAGATCTGTTATGATACTCGTGGACTTAAATCAGGTCATGATTTCAAACCTGATGATGCATATCGGTGGTAAGAATGTTGCCATTGATGAAAACTTAGTACGACACATGGTTCTAAACTCCTTACGATTATATCGTAGAAAGTTTGGAGAGAAGTTCGGTGAACTTGTTATTTGTTGTGATGATAAGAACTATTGGCGTCGTGATATCTTCCCGTACTATAAAGCTCACCGTAAGAAGGATCGTGAAAAGTCAGGTCTTGACTGGCATACCATCTTCGAAGTGCTGAATGGCATTCGAGACGATCTTAAGGAACACTTTCCATATAAGGTACTACAGATAGACCGAGCAGAAGCCGATGATATTATTGCGACGCTCTGCCATGAATACGGTCATCTTGGAATTCAGAACGGATCCGCAGAGCCCATTTTAATCCTATCATCTGATAAAGATTTCGTTCAGCTACAGAAATATGCGAACGTAGAGCAGTACAGTCCTATGCAGAAGAAGTACGTTACCTGCAGCAATCCTGCTCGTTATATCCATGAACATATTCTAAAGGGCGATCGTGGCGACGGCGTTCCTAACTTTTTATCTGCTGATGATGTGTTCATTGTTGGTAAAAGACAACGCCCTCTTGCGTCTAAAAAGATAGATGCTTG
>MPLT02016762.1_pt1 | contig 12522 bp, 9 predicted proteins | sample 1617391 | NCBI WGS metagenome assembly MPLT02 (sample SAMN05944800, study PRJNA350692) | marine metagenome | biome: marine; feature: ODZ; material: water; isolation source: 70 m water sample filtered on 0.2 um supor filter | place: Pacific Ocean | collected 2012-04-08 | depth 70m m
CCACGATGATCACGACGACCACGATGACCACGACGATCACCACGATGAGGAGGAAATCCTCATGCAGATGTTCAACACGTCAGACGTGGACGGCAACCAGCTGCTCAACTTGTCAGAACTGGGGGCGTTCATCGAAATGGTGGAGGAGTTCGAGGAAGATTACATCGAAATGACGCCAGAAACGGTCATGGAGCATTTCGACGTGAACAACGACAGCAACCTCTCTTGGGATGAGTTCTGGAATGGATGGATTATCGACGATGACCACGATGATCACGACGACCACGATGACCACGATGATCACGACGACCACGATGACCACGACGATCACCACGATGAGGAGGAAATCCTCATGCAGATGTTCAACATGTCAGACGCAGACGGTAATCAACTTCTGAATATGTCAGAACTCGGGTATTTCATGGAACTTCTTGAGGATGGTCACGACGAGCATGATGATCACAACGAGCACGATGGCATGGTCGGCTACGCCACCATTCACATCGAGGAAGAGGGCGATTACGGTTTCGCACTACCCATGGGCGTGGAATTCTTCATCCTGATGGGTGAAGGTGGTCATGATGACCACGGTCACGACGACCACGATGACCACGGTCACGACGACCACGAAGGAGGAGTCTGCCACAACACAACAACCCACGAGAACTACGATTCGAATGAGGCCGACTGCCAGGCGGCTGGCCACATGTGGATGGAAGATGATGGCCACGGAGACCACGAAGGAGTCTGCCACAACACAACAACCCACGAGAACTACGATTCGAATGAGGTCGACTGCGAGGCTTCTGGCCACGTGTGGATGGACGGAGACTCTGAACAGGAGATCGGTGCCGATGAAGATGAAGAGTTCGATTATGACCCACACAGCTGGCTGGACCCGCTTGCCTACAAGACGCAAGTCGGCGTGGTTCTAGATGCCCTAATCGCAGCATTCCCAAGTGGCGAGGCCGCATTCACAGTGAACGCTGCAGCATACATGGCTCAATTGGACTCACTCCACTCAGACTTCGACTCGGCATTCGGATCAACGAACACCTGCACAGGGAGCTCCATTGCCGCGAATCACAATGCCTATGCTTACATGGCACAAAGATACGACTTGGAATTTGTAACCATTCACGGCGTTGACCCGGAAGGAGAGCCAACAGCAGCAGACATACTGGAGGTAATCGAGCGAATCGAGGAAGAGGGAATCACAGTATTCTTCGTCGAGGAGTACACCTCGCAAGCTGCAGTTGCGGCAATCGTCGAACAGACCAATGGCATTGAGATCCAAACACTCTACACTATGGAACTCCAACCTAGCGATAGCGAAGACGACTATCTTTCAATGATGAGGAAGAACCTTGAGGGCCTAAAGTCAGGCCTAGGGTGCTAGGGAGTTGCGAGAAAGGACCCTTTGCTAGAGGGGACTTAACGACATTTCGAGGAGGACCGTTCTGGGATGGCGTTGAGTTCCGCAAACAAAGAGGAATCCTTGACTCCAGTCCTACAAGTCAACAACCTAACAGTTGCACGTTCTGGAAAGATAGTAATCCAGGGAGTAGATCTCGATGTCAGCGAGGGTGAGTTCGTCGGTTTAGTCGGCCCAAATGGAAGCGGTAAAACAACACTGCTGCTGACAATACTGGGGCTGCTGCAACCTGTTCCGATAATGGGCGGAAACGTCCTAATCTACGGAAAAGAAGGCTTCTCGAATCATTTTGGAAGAATAGGATGGGTCCCACAAGCCGCTGCTAACCTGCCTAGACACATACGCATCACAGTTAGGGAACTGGTTAGATTGGGGACACTTAACCCGAATAACATGTTCAACATCAGAGACGCTGGCCGGAACGCAAGAGTCGACAATGCATTGGAGATGGTCGGCCTGTCCGAGGAGGCAGACTCAGACGTATCGAAACTATCAGGGGGCCAACTACAACGTTCTGTCATTGCCAGAGCCCTGGCCTCAGAAGCCGATTTCCTACTTCTAGACGAGCCTCTTGTTGGAGTCGATCTTCCCTCTCGAAACTCCCTGATGAAGTTGTTAGATGACCTCTGTCACGAAGAAAACAAGACTGTGTTGATGGTTTCACACGACCTGACTGCAATCACCCAGGCTGCTCACCGAATAATCTACCTCGAAGGAAATGTGAGATTCGATGGCCCCTCAGAGGAGATTCCTGATTTCTCCTCTCTTGCTAGCTTGAGGGGGATACAACATGTCCACGACGACAAACATTCCAGCCATGGGAGCCATAACTAGAATCAGGAGGTATGAAAATGGAACAATTGAACAATCTCACTATTTACGGCATTTTCGGCACAATTGGAGCGGCTCTGATTACTTGGTGGAAATTTCCTGGGGCCCCATCTATAGATACTCCAATCATGTGGCTCTTAGATCCAATAATGGGTCAGATTGCACCCTATGCCCCAGGGGAAACATTCCCCTCGTTCTTCACGGTAACGCTGTTCCAAAATGCATTTGTTGCTGCCTTGTTGGTTACTGTTGTAGCTGGGTATCTGGGGTCTTTCCTATTGATTCGGAATCTTGCATTGATTGGAGACGGGCTCGCACATGTTGCGTTCGGCGGAGTTGCTATCGGGCTCGTACTTGGCTCTACTTCCCCTCTTTGGTATGCATTATCATTCAGTGTCATTTCATCGATACTCATCCACGAGATGCAAGCCAGGGAGATACTGACGGGAGATGCATCCATTGCGATATTCCTGACTGGAGTACTTGCTTTGGGGCTGTTCGTTCTTGCAATATGGGGAGGGGGAATCACCAGTACTGTTGAAGGATATTTGTTCGGAAATATACTACTTGTCTATGGTGAAAGCTTCGAACTCATCATCGTCATGAGCATTTTTTCCATCACCTTTCTAGGTATGTTCCATCCGATTCTGCTAGCAACAGCAATAGACCCAATTTCAGTACAGATACAAGGCATTCCAGTGAGGCAGATAGGATTGCTATTCAGCATCACTACGGCCGCAGTAGTGGTTAGCATGGTACAGTTTGTAGGGACTTTGTTGGTCACGGCTCTTTTGGTAACTCCTGCGGCTACTGCCCAATTGGTGGCAAGCAGCTTCCGCTCTTGCATCATATGGACGCAGTTTTTCGGGCTATCTTCCACGATTCTCGGAATTTATATTTCAGCCGAGAATGGGAGTGGGACTGGCTCGACGATAGCACTGACCTCAGCATCTATATTCCTCGTGGTTGCAGTAACTAAAACTCTCATCCTTCCTCTTTTTCGCACTGATGCAGTTTCGCAATAGAATTTCAGTCAAGGGAACAAGGTGTTTGGAAATATTCAAGCACACGGTTCCTTTGGGTTAATTATGAATCGACGCACACTAAAGGGCCAGAGGAAGATAAGCATCCCAGTCAGGAAAATGCAAGGTAAGAAGAAGGAAAAAATTGAGAAAACATCCGAGCCATCTTGCGAAGATCCCGGTTGCGGCTGCGGAAACTAAACTCGGCATTCTGCTACTGCATTCGGCGTGGCATTCAAGGCACGGCGCTTCGACCATGAGGCGTGGAAATACCGCCCCAACTCATTTCCATGCTGGATGGATCAATGGGGCCGACCAAGCAGAAGGCCGCTCGCCTCGTGGTCGATTTGGCCTCCACGGCAGGAGCCACTGAGTACATTCGAGTGGACAACGCGCATGTTTCGGGAGTCAGCGTAATCACTGGTGGCCACGGGCTTCGGAGGTTCCTTTCGGACCTCTCGGGAGACCCAGAGGGAGTGGTCTCCATCCCTACCACCTTGAATTCGGCTGGTTGCGATCATGAGAAGATGGAGGAGATGGGGATTGACTACCCCGACTTCCTCGAGCAGCAGTTCGAGATTGTGCACTCTTACTCTGAGCTTGGGATAGAGGCTACTCTGTCTTGCACCCCATACGATCGGGGGATAGAGGGCTCTGAGGGAATAGGATCCTGGGCCGAGTCTAACGCAGTATGCTTCTCCAACTCCTACACTTCGTTGGTCACGAATCGCGAGTCAGGCCTCTCAGCATTGGCTACCGCACTCACGGGATGGGCTCCCAAGTGGGGTTTGCACCTGGAATCCAACAGGAAGCCGAACATCCTTGTGAATGTGGAGGCAGAGATGTCAAACCTAACCGACTGGAGTATTCTCGGGGATTGGATAGGGAAGCAGATCATGCCGACTTGGGATCTGCCATGGGGCCCAATGCCTCGGTTCCAAGGACTTCCAAGGGCGAGCTTCGAGATGCAGAAGGCATTGACTGCATCCGCAGCAAACTACGGCTGTCCGATGCTCTGGGCAGATGGGATCACCCCCGATGCTCCGGAGGTGGACTCATACCAGGGGGAGGTCACGTTCACCGAGGAAGACCTCGAGAATAGGTACAGGGACCTCTCACCAAGAGGGAGGGTCGATTTGGTGGTTATAGGGTGCCCTCAGGCAAGTGTGGGAGAGGCCAGGGAAACAGCTGCAGCAGTTAGGGCGAGGATGGAATTGGGGGAAGCCATACCCGATCACAGGCTTTGGTTGTTCATGAGTTCTCACAACTATGACTTGATTTCAGCAGATGGGACGCTAGACCTACTCGAGGAGGCCGGTGCCCTCGTCCTGAAGGATACGTGCCCAGAGGTCACTCCCTACAATCGCTCTAGGTACAATCATCTGCTGACTAATTCCCTAAAGGCAGAACACTACCTAACCAGTGGACTGAATCGTATTCCCACCAGCGTCTCGACAATTATCGAATGCGTCGCACATGCGTTTGACGATTCCCTGGCAGACGGGCCCCCGCCCGAGTTATCCGATCATTCTGCAACTCCGATTCACACTGCTAAGACCCATCAGGACACTCCTTTCGAGACAATAGGGAAGGGGATACCGAGCCAGACCCAGTGGGAGGTATCGGGCAAGGCCTTGGTAACCGACGTGCCAATAACGTACCTTGGTTACGTGAACAGGGACACTGGGGTGATAGAGGAACCAGGGCACCCTCTGGACGGAGTCCCCATCAAGGACACAGTTCTGATCTACCCCAAGGGCTCAGGCTCCACAGTCGCACCGTTCGTTCTAATGGGGCTGATCTACACCGGTTTCGGGCCAATTGCCATTGTGAACAGGGATGTTTGCCCGCTCACACTACCGGCGGCATCTCTCTTGGGAGTCCCGTATGCTCACGGGTTCCGAGATGACCCGACGATACAAGTCAACACTGGAGACGAAGTCTCGCTGACCCTATCGGGCGGAGAAGTGTCACTCAGGGTAGAGGCGCGCTCGACCGAGGATTGATGGCTCCTACTCCCTGCAAGGGCCATGGCCGAACGCAAGGATCCCGAACCCTGCAGGGAACAGGACCTGGGTCTTTTCGAGATCACAAATAGGGACGGAGCAGCCAGAATCGGTAGGATTCACACCAAGCACGGGGCAATATCCACTCCAATGCTGCTTCCCGTCATCAATCCCAACCTTAGGACGATAGAGCCTAGGGAGATGTGGGAAAAATACGGAATCGAGGCCTTGATCACAAACTCGTACGTGATATGGAAGCACGAAGACCTACGAACCACGGCACTTTCGGATGGAATCCACTCCTTGCTCGACTTCCCAGGGGCAGTCGTTACTGACTCCGGCACATTCCAGTCCTACATTTACGGGGACGTTGAGGTCGGCCCCGAGGAGATTGTTGCCTTCCAGAGGGACATGGGAGTGGACATTGGGACGATGCTCGACGTCTTTGGAAGGCCGGATATGACCAGGCAGCAGTTGGAGAGTGCAGTAGAGGAAACTGCAGACCGTGCCACCCCATCACTCTCTGTTGCTGGCTCAGAGTTGCTACTGAATGGTCCGATTCAAGGGGGTACGCATGCTGATCTGAGGGCCGAATCTTCACTCCTGATGGGCTCAGCAGAGAGCGAAGGCAGGGGGTTCGCAGTCCACCCAATAGGGGGCATCGTGCCTCTGATGGAGCAGCAGAGGTATCGGGAACTCTTCGAGATACTGCTCGCATCAAAGTCCAACCTCCCCCCAGACAGGCCTGTCCACTTCTTCGGTTGTGGCCATCCTATGCTCTTCCCGATGGCAATAGCTCTGGGTGTGGACTTGTTCGATAGCGCCGCCTATGCGATTTTTGCCAGAGACGACCGCCTTCTAACCCCTGAGGGGACTGTTAAACTGGGGGATATACAGGAATGGCCATTCAACTCGCATGCACTTTTCGGAACGACGCCTCAGACGGTTAGGGAAATGGACCGGGATGAGAGATCAGTCATTCTGGCCAAGCACAATCTGGAAGTCACACAGTCCGAATTGGCAAGATGCCGAGAGGCGATTCGAAATGGGGACATATGGGCACTGGCCGAGAAGAGGAGCCATGCCTCGCCATACTTGAGGGAAGCATTCCTCTGGCTGCAGGATCAACTGGACGAACCGGACGACGGACCGGTAGGCGACTCAGTCCTCAGGATGATAGCATCTACGAACCCTCTCAGAGGGGGTGGGGAGGAGCTCGGCGATGAAATCGAATATCGCCCACATATCCTGCACATACAAGCACTTCTAGCGACTAGGTGGCGTGTCCCTGGCTCTTGGTGGGACTCTACTTCAGGGCCGCCTGAGAGGGTCTTGTTGATCGAGGGCGTTCCTCCTCCATGGCGGACCTCAGCAATGGGATCTGTGATAGAGGGCCTGACCGAAGAGCCCAAGACGGTCGTGATGATTTCCACTCCAATCGGACCAATCCCATTCTCCATAGAGGATGTCTCACCATGGTGCCACCTTACGGGGCCAGATGGGATATGGGGGCCGATCTTCGAAGACCGCGAAATCCTCGATGCCCTGGATGAGTTCGGACTTTCGGATGTCCCGTTGATTCGATCAATACCAAGCGACGAGGCGGAAGCCGAAACCAATGCAACAGAGATCAGGGATTGGCTAGACAGGTGCTCCATAGTGGACAAACTGGCCTTGTTCTGTGCGATTAACCCCTCAGAGGGATGCAAGATGACCGATGGAATGACCAGTCGCAAGTCGAGAACAGACAGGTTGGTGAATGTGATGTCCGGAGGGGAGCATATCCTTTCTCCCAGGCTAACTGATGGCGGACTCTCATTGACAACTCACGGGGCATCGATCGCGAATGCTCTGAACTCATCACCAGTTCCAGAGTTCGGCTCTGACGAGGAAGACTCAGACTTCCCGGGCATCCCGAGGGTCTGCATCGTCGATGACGCTGTACCATTCGTTGGTAACGGTAGGAACGTAATGCATGGTTACATCACCGGAGCAGACTCGCATCTGACTCCGGGGCAGCCTTGCATAGTGATAGACTCAACTGGCGCACTGGTCGCCCATGGGACGCCGATAACCACGCATATTGAGATGTCCTACCTGAGGAAGGGGGTTGCGGTTAAGGTCAGGGAAGGGTCGATGAAGCAGGGCTCGTGATCGGCTCGCTCCGGGGATTCATTCAAGTGATTGGAGTATGACCACAGCACGACTCCCGTAGGGAGTCGGTGACGAACCATGGCCGAAGAAGACCCATTCTCAGAAGCCCCTATCATCACTGCCAAGGGCCTGAGGAAGATGTACGGCCCCCATTTGGCCCTCGACGACATCAACCTGGAGATCCCGAGGGGGGCAGTAGGGATACTTGGGCCCAATGGGGCAGGGAAATCAACTCTTTTCAAATGCCTATTGGGGCTAATCACAACCACATCTGGAGAGGGTTCCGTCCTTGGTCTGGATATCCGCACCCAGGGAGAACAGATCAGATCGAAGATAGGCTACATGCCCGAGTACAACGCACTCGATCCGAACCTATTCGCGGTGGACCAAGTGAGGTACGCCGGAGAACTTCTGGGGATGAATTCGAAGAATGCCACCCAGAGGTCCCACGAAGTTCTAGAGTACGTCGGACTTAAGGATCAGAGGTACAGGAAGATAGAGACATTCAGCACAGGCATGCTTCAGGCCACGAAGCTAGCCTGCGCTCTAGTTCACGACCCCGAAATTCTGATCTGCGACGAGCCTACCAATGGCTTGGACCAGAGGGCGAGGGAGTTCATGCTTCAGACCCTCAACAGGACAGTCAATGAGGGCAACAGGTCCGTTCTGATGAGCAGCCATGTGATGGATGATGTTCAGGATCTTTGTGATAGCATCGTGATGATACACAAGGGAAGAATTGTCGTGCAGAGCAGCATAGACGACCTTGTCGAGCAAGTTGACAAGGAGGTAGAGATGGTAATTTGGGGCGGAGCCAGCAAGATGGAGGAGGCATTGTCCTCCAAGGGCCTAGAAACCAGGAGGCTGGGTAGGGTAATACGAATCAAGGTGGAGAGCGACTCTACAGTGGAAAAGGCCCTCGAGGCCGCTGTATCAGCTGGTGTCCAAGTCCGTCAGATGAAGGAATACGAGCCCGACCTGGAGGACGTTTTCCTATTGGTCATGGATAAACTTGGGGCGCAGATCAAGGGGACCGAGGACCTGATGACTTCAGAGCACACGGGAGGTGATTGATTGTCGGAGGAGCAAGTAGGACTGGAAGGGGGCGTTACTCGGATGGAAGCAGCGTTCGGCTCCGGTGACGGAGACGAAGAAGCGACTGCGGTGGTAGCGAAGTCCAACGCCTCTCTGGGGCAGATCTTCGAGCAGAAGTACCGTCCATGGGATGGCGAATTAGGTCCGAGATGGATGAGGAACTATGCCATCTTCAGGCACCATGTCTACGGAGTTTTCACTGGCAAGGGGCATAGACAATACCATCCAATGGTTAGGCTCCTGATTCTGATAATCCTCCTCGCATCCTTGACCCCAATTGCAATGCTATTCCTGTCATCATTCATCGGGGACGAGGGGGGCTTCTTCGAGAAGATGTGGGGGATAAACCGATACAATCTGTGGGGACAGGTCCTGGGGTACTTCCCACGTAACCTATGCATGTGGCCGCTACTAACCGCGGTCGTCGTGGGGGGAATGATATCTGATGACAGGCAGCACGGCACCAGCGCCATTTACTTCTCACGGCCCATCTCAAGGCTGGACTACACCTCCATGAAGTATCTGAGCGTAGCAGTAATACTCGGTTTCGTGATAGTCTTCTCTTACTTCGCATACTACACCAGCGCAATCGTGTTCAAATCCGAGGGTTGGGCGTATCTGGGTGACACCCTCCCCATCTTCCTCGCAGGGATGCTCGCTGGCATCATACTGGTGATCACCTACACTTCAATCGGACTAGCCCTCTCTAGCATCAGCCAGAGCCGGTTCTTCGCAGCAATAGGTTTCCTGAGCATAATCTACGGGACGAAGCTGGTTTCCCTGCTCATAGAGCTACAGTTCGATACCACGTTCATGTACGTAACCAGCCCATACGACTGCCTTGCCCACATGGGCCAGTTCCTTCTGGGCATCCCCTCCAACTACGAACACCCCGTTTCAATCTCTATTGTCTCACTTATCATCATGAACTCGATCTCAATCTGGCTCCTCGTCTCCCGGGTCACTTCTCTGGAGGTGACTAGGGAATGACGATGGAGCCCCAAGATCCTCCTGCAGTCCTGATCGACCAGGTCTCGAAGTGGTACGGGCAGGTGATTGGGATCAACGACCTCTCCTTGGCTATTGACGGAGGGGTTACCGGAGTCCTGGGCCCGAATGGTGCCGGCAAGTCCACTTTGTTCAAGCTGATGATGGGGAGGATTAGGCCTAGCCAGGGTTCCGTCAGACTCTTCGGCGTCGATCCATGGACCAATACGTCCCCATATCGTAGGGTGGGCTATGTCAGCGAGTCAGAGAAACTCTACGAGTGGATGACCGCCCTTGACTTCGTTACAACTTTGGCCAGGCTACATGGGATGACAAGGGAGGAAGCTACAGAGAGATCAGAACACGTCCTAGAATTCGTAGGATTGACGGATGTAATGCACAAGGAACTCGGCAAGTTCAGCAAGGGGATGAGGCAGAGGGTAAAGATCGCCCACGCATTGGTCCACGATCCCGATTTGATTATCCTGGACGAACCGCTCCATGGGTGCGACCCTCTGGCCAGAACCAGCATCATGAGCGTAATCCGTGAAATGGGGGAGCAGGGAAAAACAATACTCGTATCAAGCCACATCCTAGAGGAGATAGAGAGAATCACTGAGCAGATTGTCATCCTCCACAACGGCCGATTACTAGCCATAGGAAATCTGCATGCGATAAGGGGCCTCCTTGACAAGCACCCCCATAGGATCCTGATTAAGTGCGAAGATCCCAGGAGCCTCGCGAACCTATTCGTCTCACAGGAGCCGGTTTTCGGAGTCAGGTTCCCCCGAGAGGGCCAATTGGAGATTCAGACGAACGACCTCTCGGCCGCCCACTCGGTATTGCCATCTATAGTCGTGAACTCGAAGCAGAAGATTACCAGCATCGAGAACCCCGATGACAATCTTGACTCACTACTGAGTTACCTGATCAAGGAGGGCAACTGATGGACAAGAAGGGAAGGTCTCTGTCAGAGACAGTTTGGACTAGGATGGACAGGAAGGCAGGAGCGATAATAGAACTCACAATGAGGCAGCTGAGACATCGAGTCTCGACATGGGTCGTTCTTGGCGTCGGCGTCCTTCTGATGGCTCTTCTTCTGACGTTCTACGTCGATTCTGTCAGGGAGTCATTCGAACCCATCGACAACGATGGCGACAGCGTGGACAATGACGGTGATGGATATCCAATGGGCCAGGAGAGGAAGTGGGGCACCCCTGACTGGGACTCCGATCAGTACCCAGGAGCTAGCGTCTTCATCCCTGAAAGCGACATTGACTGGAACGACGGCCTCCGTACGGTCGCACTAAACAAGACATGGGAGGGGAGTGCATTCTTCGAGGCATCGTGGGTGGACGACCAATACTCCGGGGAATGGTGGGACTCCCATGTCGACTGGAATCTGAATCAAGAAGGAATCCCGGAACTCACGGACTGCTCTGATTGGGATATCGACGAGATCATCGAGTCATTCTGGTCGGAGGCCTGTGATATGGGCGATGACGATGGCGATGGGATGATCACTTACTACGTGGCAGGAAAGTGGAGGGGGGAAGGCATAGCCACCGTTCCCGAGAATTACTACTTGATGTGGGGCTATTGGACATAGGAGGTGTACATCGAACCAGATCCGCCAGAGATGTACATCAACGAAGATGGGATAGACTGCTTCAATGGATTCGTCATCAGAGGGCCAAACTGGGAGGAAAGCAGAGTGGACTGCCCATCAGAGGCCAGACTTTCTGGTAGCCACGGGTTTGACAACGATGGCGATTGCCTTGCGTTGAATGACGGAAGAGGAGACGATGGGAACGAAAACGGCATCTCTTGCGACGTCCAATGGATCGCATCGAATGGCGTCGTGAGATACATCGAGGCGGACGAACTAGTCGACGAGGACCCAGACGAGCAGGAGTACATTGGCGAGCTCGGGCATAGGACCTTCGTCATAGCAGTAGGGAAGATGGCATTCGTAATCCTCCTTGGACTGTTCATCCCACTGTTCCTATCTCTTGGTCTGGTCAGGGACGAGACTGAGAATGGAACCCTGCATCTCCTCCTATCAAAGCCGATCCATCGGGCCGAGTTCATCATCTACAGGCTGTCGGGTTATCTGGCGATCTCCGGCAGCTACATCATCGCCCTCTCCCTTGTAATGGGGCTGCTTTCGTCTATACTCGGGCCGGGTGACCAGGTTATCCGACTCTCGGACATGCCAGTTTGGATAGGAATCGGAGTCGCTACAACTCTGGTTCTGGCTGCTTATGGCTCGATGTTCAATGCAATGGGCCTAATTTCGCCCAAGTACGGAGTCTACCTATGCATAGTCTTCGGGATCTGGGAGTTCATGATGGGGAGCTTCTCCATAGTAAACCCAAATTGGACCGTGGCTAGCGTATCGATTTCTCACTGGGCCCTCCAGATGATAGATGCCGTGGTTCTACTCGCATGGCCAGACACCATCCAGTGGTCTGAGATGGACGGCGCATTCGAGATCGGGTCGGGCCTATCCGTATTCTGGCAACCCCCGGTCCATACATTAGGAACCGCATCTGCCGGAATCGCCCTTCTGAACAGCATCCTGGTTCTGTCACTGGTGACAATGGCATGGGTCTTCATCGCCAAGTCAGTATTCAGCCGCAGGGAGATAATGTGATCCCGATGCAGGAGAGCCCCAGCAAGTTCGAGGGGGATTTCTCGTCCCTCTGGCGTCTGGACGTGATGCCTCCGATCCACGGACTCTCATGGTGGTGGTATTGGGTTCTGATCCTCATTCCAGATCCGGACAATCCGAAGCGGTCTCGCCAGCTGATGACTCTTTGGTCGACAAAGGAGACTAAGGCCGTACGAGTTAGTGGTCATTGGTGGAAACCCGGCACGAGGATGCACAAGGATGACGAAGGAGGGTTTGTAATCCCCGGGATGGTTTGTGCATGGTGGTATGACGGGAAAAAAATGCACGAGCCCCTGACCATGAGGGAGTGTCGTATGG
>MPLT02175098.1_pt1 | contig 12518 bp, 17 predicted proteins | sample 1617391 | NCBI WGS metagenome assembly MPLT02 (sample SAMN05944800, study PRJNA350692) | marine metagenome | biome: marine; feature: ODZ; material: water; isolation source: 70 m water sample filtered on 0.2 um supor filter | place: Pacific Ocean | collected 2012-04-08 | depth 70m m
CAAGATCCGGGTGCTCTCCGATACCAACAGACGATCTAATGTAGACGTCGATGTTGGCTTTAGCTTTCAAGATTTCCGCTTCATACTTTGCTTCTAATGCTTGTAACAAAGTGCTCATATTTTAATCCTCCAATTCATAATCTGCTGCAGGACATCCACATATTGGGCAATCGTCTTCTGGTGCTTCTTCACCCTCGTGAATGTGTCCGCAATCTGGGCAAACCCATGTCATTTTTCTTATCCCTCACAAGCTAAACATTCTTCACCTGCCGCAATGGCAGACATATCGAGTTCCTGTATGATCTGCCTCTCGATACGTTTCGAGACACGATCAGCTTTTCCAATTTTTTCAGATCGACAATAATACATCGTCTTTAGCTGCTTCTTCCAAGCCAAGAAATGAACGGCGTGCAGATACGATATATTCGCATCAGGTCGAAAGAATACATTAAGAGATTGTGATTGGTCGATATACTCCTGACGATCAGCGGCATGCTCAATAACCCAACGCTGATCAATTTCCATTGCTGTTTTATATATATCTTTCTCGTAATCTGATAGACACTTTAGGTGTTGAACCGATCCATCGTTTGCAATGATCGTTGACCATAACTTATCGTAATCAAGAGAGTCATCTTCTTCGCATTTTTGCTTTAGGAGTTTGTCGAGGTACTTATTCTTGTTTAGAAACGCACCTGAAAGAGTATCCTGACGGTAGGCGTTAGCTCTCCAAGGCTCAATGCTGGGGGATGTATTTCCCATGATGATTGAAGACGAGGCGTTTGGAGCCACTGCCATGACATGACTGCATCGCCGCCCTGTCCCTCCCGCATCTGGAGCCTCTCCTCGCTCCTTTCCAAGTCTGAGATTAGCCGCATCCAAGCCTTTTCTGATATGCCTAAACATTTTGATGTTAGCGGATTTTGCAAGGGCTGATTCCCAGGGCATTCCACGTCTTTGGAGATAGGCATGGAATCCAAGAGCTCCGACACCGACAGACCTTTCGCGTTGAGCGGAGAACTTGGCACGACTAACAGCATCAGGAGCATCAGCAATAAACGTTTCCAAGACGTTATCCAACATCTCGAGCACGTCGTCCAGGAACTGTTTATCTTTTGACCACTCATCAAAGTATTCTAGGTTTACTGAGGACAAGCAACAAACTGCTGTCCTTTCTTCGTTAGTCGGTAGTATGATCTCAGAACAAAGATTGGATTGATGAATCTTAAGGTCTTGTTTCTTCAACCACTCAGGCAGCTTACGGTTCGATTCATCAATGTAATGAATGTATGGTTCACCTGTCTGCATACGCATCTCAAGAATACGCTGCCAAAGATCTCGAGCCGAAACGGTTTCACGAATGGTTCCGGTGTGTGGATCTTTGAGTTCCCACGAATCATCGAACTCAGGATCAGTCATACAGGATTCAATGACCTGCATAAACTCATCGCTAATATTTATACCGTGGTGTAGGTTAAGACAACGAAAGTTCTGATCTCCAGTCGGCTTCCTCATCTCCATAAAAAGAAGTATATCAGGATGACTAATATCAAGATAGGCAGCATAAGATCCACGACGTGTGCGACCCTGGCGATATGCGAGAGATGAGGCATCATACATTTTGAGATGAGGCATGACGCCTGTAGACTTATCATCAGCAGAGCGAATACCAAAACCAATTCCAACTCCTCCTCCTAGCATCGATAACCAGTTCGTTTCCGATAGGTTCTCGACCAGACCTTCCGCTGTATCATTAATGAAATTGAGATAACAGCTAATAGGAAGACCACGCTTAGAACGACCATAGGATAGGATAGGAGTACTATAACTAAGCCAATGCTTGCTGACATAGTCGTACAAGCGCTGAGAATGATCTGTATCAGATCCGAATGTTTTTGAAACATATGCAAACCTCTCCTGTGGTGATATCTCTTCCTCTATCATATATGATTCTTTTAATCGCATTGTCCCAAGTTCATCGAATAATGAATCTCGGTTAGGGTCAATCGTAATACCCATGTGCTCCATGTTCTTCTCCCAATCTCTTTTTTTAATTTATATGTCGTTCAACATCGGGAGAATCTTAGCGATCTCAACCGCACAAGCCTTAGCGACTTCCTGATGTTCCTTTTGTGTACCGTGTGCAGATCTTAGTTCAATGTAATGAATCCAACTACGGATGGTTCCATTCATACACATGCGAGACGTTGTTAAACCCTCGGGCAATACAGCTCGAGCCTGTTCCTTAGCGATACCTTTACTGATGGCCCACTGATATGCCTCAAGAGATTCCTGCATTACTTGACTCTGTCGCAGTTCCCAGTTTGCTTGCAAGTCATCATCGTCAGTTTCAATACTGTTCTGACGATTCTTTTCATCCTGAAGCCGTGCTTCACGCATAACAAAATTAAGATCCTCAGTAGGATCTGCATACCGTTGACTGAACTCTTGAAAAGAAAAGGACCGATGGCGTAGGATCTGTCGTGCAATGTCTCGTGTTGTCTCGATCTCAAGGCAGGCACTTGCCATCTCAAAGGGAGACCAATGCTTATGTTTAATCAAGTACTTGAGTAGTTTCTCAGCGGTAGCTGTATTGTTTTGGTTCTTTGGATTTGATACTCGAGCGGCGTACGCAATCAGATCGCGGATGTACTCTTCTTTCCCTGGTCCTATGGGAGCCCGCGAATAGGATATAAGACGTACTTGCATTAGCACTTACTCCAAGCATTGAGTTTAAGACGTAGAGACAGACCCGAGTGGGTATTAGTATTTATCGTCTCTTCTACTTCAGCGACTTCTTTTCCTGCGAGTACCATTTCATTTATATCCTTTTCCAAAATTGTGTCGGGCCATACACAAACATTCCAACCATTCTTCATGGCGTTGTTCATTATCTTAACGATCTCAGCGGACCGTGGTTGATTATCAAATACGAGAGTTGTGTTTCCCTTTGGGATTTCGTTCTCAACTCTCGTTAGATCTGCGTTGCCTGCGGCAACTGAATTACTTAGGAACATACTATCGAGCGGACCCTCAACGACATATACCTGTTTACTTGTATCCACTCTATTTAGATTGTATATCATTGGCTTGTGTTTGTCAATACGAAGCGTAACATATCTCATCTTCATATCGTCAACTGCACGTGCGGTTACACCAACGAGATTGTTATTACGATCATAGAACGGAATGATGATACGAGGTTCTTCATAGGTAATGATCTGATCGTATTCAGGACACAGCTCGGCCAGCTTTTTTGTCTCGTATGCAAAGTATATGTTCAACCATCTGTCACGAGGTAGCTTACGTCGTTCAAGATACCTAACACCAATGTTATGGTTTGGCAGTTGACTGACTTTATCGAATAGACGATCAAGAGGAGACTTTTCTTCGAACTGAGGAGTAAAGTTTTGGAACTCGACCTTAGCATGTGGACGAGGAGCGTTACCAATATCAAGACCCTCTTTATATCGCTCAATCTTATACTGGTCGAACAGTCCGGGGTTAACATGTTTGACGAGCTTACCGAGAGATGTACCTACGCCACAGTTATGACACTTGTAAAAGAGACCGTTGGTTTTAGTAAACAGATAGCCACGAGCTCTGTTCTTGTTCTTTCGACTATCACCACAGATAGGACAACGAAAGTTAGCGAGAAAAGGATTCTGTTGCTTAACCGCATATCGTTCAAGTTGAACCGATATTAAGTTAGCATATTTGATGTCGATCCACAACATAACATAACTCAAATTGAAATAGGTACAATACCTATTATATCACACTATTCTTGTATGTAAATAAGTTTAGCCAAAAAGATCGCCGATCTTTCCAGCCTGAGCCACAAGGAATCCAACAACGGTTGCCATACCTACAACGAACCATCTCCACTTTTCGAGCTTTGATAGTCTTTCGTTAACTTCTTCATGCTGCTTACGGTTTTCATCCCGAAGTGCTCGGAACTCATCAGTGATGTCTCTTTTCATATCACTGATTCTTTGATGCAGTATTTCTCGTTGCTGCTCTTGGTTCTCAAGTCGAACCTCATGCACGGCGAGCATTCTATCAACCGATGTACTTACCTCGGTTAGCCTGTCTATTGCGATGTCGAACTTTTCAGCTAACGCCGAAACAAGTTCCATGTCACGCTTCAGGAGTTCTACGTCCGTCTTTACTTGGCCATTCTCTGGCATTTTAACCCCAGTCTGGAAATCTTAACTGTTCGCCATGACCATTAAAGCAGTCGCATCCCTTACAACCACACGGCTGTGTCTTATCGGTCATTCCAACCCCAATCTCTTTCGCACACTCGGGTGAGTAACAGTGGCATCTATGACCGCATTTTCGACAGTATCTTTCTTCGCCTTGCATATAGTTATTTATAAATAACAGGTGGCCCTTATAATGGTCACAGACCAAGGAGCTCAAATGAGAAAGAAATTCCCGTTTAGAGCTGTATCTTTGGTTATGATAGTTTCGATTTTTTCAATAAGTACAGCTCTTGCACAGACCAACACTGTTTCCACTGTTACAAGTGGTACGGTCACAGTAGACAAAACACCCCCAACCGCATCGGCCCCGTCGATTGTGGTTAACAACTCTGATGTGTGTAAATCAGCATTCAGTGCTGGTGTACAGACTCAAATACTTGGTATCGCCTCGGGCGTTACCATTACGGACAAAAACTGCGAAAGATTAAAACTCGCTCGCTCTTTATATGGTATGGGAATGAAGGTTGCTGCAGTATCCACTTTATGTCAGGATGCTCGGATCTTCGATGCTATGATTATGGCTGGTACACCATGTCCTTATAAGGGCAAGATCGGAACCGAGGCAACGGAAGCATGGGAAGAAAATCCCGACGATGTTCCTGCGGGTTCTAAAATGATGGTGTCTCAGAGAGAAGAGGCGAAACAGGAGGACGGTGAGAACACAAATGACCCTTTTCCGGACCAGGCGGATACGGGGACGGAGTAGATGAGTATGGTGACCTCGATGACGAGTATGAAATATATTCCGAAGAAGAAGAGTTCACGGACTACAGGCCCGTCGCAATCATTGGCGGTGTCGCTGCCCTTGCTGCTACTGTGTTCTTCTTTGGTGTTCCTGTACCCTTCCTCTTCTAATGCAGCTGAGGGCGATGAGACTCGTACAACAGTATCCGAAACTACCGAGATAGAAAACCTCGGTAGTGGCCTGGAGCAGCACACGACTACGAAAGTTGAAGATGTCGTAACTGAAGGCACGTCGGCAACGACAGGACAGCTACTGAATAACCGAGGATTTGAATCCAACACAAATACAGCAAATCCCACAAACTGGAACACGAGTGGTTCAGTGAACGTATGTAATACATGCGGACCGTTTGGAGGTAATGCTCTACAAACTGGTGATGAACCGGATGGTGGTACGGTTAGTCAGTCCGTCGATCTCTTTACGAAAATGAATAAGTCAGAGATCAATAAAGGCTTCACCGTTAACTACGGTTCACAGGTGTTCTCCCATCAATCGAATGCAACCGTACCGGCCTGTGATACTACTCCAACCAACGGACCCGATTGTCGTGATACGTTTAGTATCACTCTCGATATTAAAGACTCGGGTGGGACGCTGCTTCATGAGTTCAAGCATGAGTTTAAAGAAATAACATGGACCGGTTGGAACACCACCGACTTCTTCTTCAACTCAGCAGTTCCTGAAAACGAATACACAAGTGCGATCGCAACCCTTGAGTTGTTTGGTATCGACTCAGGTTATACTCTTAACAATGGTTTCTTTGGCCCAGCCTTTGATAATGTACAGCTAACCGTCACTCATACGAATATGATCATCGAGCAGATTACTACAATCACTGAAGAATTGATACAGACGGCGATTGAAACGATAGAAGACACCACAACGATAGAAACAACCGATGTGGCGGAGGTCGAGATGGTAGAACCTGAAGTGGTCGAAACATTCGAGATCACTGTGTCAGATAATTTTGGAGAAACTATTGACAATTTTGAGATTTCCATAGATAATAATCTAGAGATAACGATTGAACCTATCGGTCCTGAACCTACCGCAGCTGAAGTTGAGATTGAAACAACGGTAGCTGAAGTGGAGACGCAGATCGAAGCAGAGGTTGAGACACAGGTTGCTGAAGTAAGTACTGAAGCGGAACCCGAGCCTGAGCCTCAGCCAACGGAGACAACTGATAATGATACCAACGATCCCGAACCAACTGATACAGCCAGTAACGATCCCGACGAACCACAGGAGGAAAGTGGAAGCAACGAGTCCGACGAATCGGAATCAGAATCAGACTCCAAACCAGAACCAAAGTCAGAATCAAAACCCAAGTCTAAGTCTGAAGTACGAAAGGCCAAGTCAGAGTCTAAAGAAGACCGAAAGAAGGCTGTCGCTACTCGTGTAGTCACGAAGATCATATCGAAGCTCGGGACGGATGCAGCCTCACAGGCCACACAACTCGCATTGATGAATGCAATAGGCGCTAACTTAACAGCAGCCGCACCAAATCTTCAGGATGCATCAACGTGGTATGCATCTTCACAAATACCTGATAATGTAATAAGTGATCCATCCGCTGCACTCTTTAGTTCAGCGCAGGATACTATAATGAATGGATTGGTTGAGAGTCAATATAGATGAGCACTTTGGGTTATTTCTGGATCGGAACCATACTCGTATCATACGCTGCAGGCCTGCTGCTAGGAATATACTTATACAAACCAAAGTCTAAGAAAAAGAAAAAAAGAAGGGAAATCTATTAATGTCCGAAGACGGCAAAACAGAAGTTGAGTTTGCCGGAGTCAAGTTTCGAGGTGGAAAGATCTTTATTATACTTACAGCATTGAGTACTCTCGGCGGTGGTCTTTATGCAGGATTCGAGTTCTGGAAAGACTACATGGATATGAAAGAAAAGATAGAGACGTATGTTGCACCTGACTTGTCAGGATTCGATAAGAAGATGGCTGTATTGAAAGCCGACATGGAAGCGTTACGCGTTGAAGTGCAGGTCTTCGAAAAGCTTGAAGAAAACATTCAGACGATGGCTGAATCCGCTCGTGATGAAGCAAGAGAGATCAAGCGTGATCTAAAACGCGAGATGGATCATATTGAAAAGACGACGGATGATACTGAACGGCGAGTCAAAGAAGACAGCCGAGAGTTCGGTAATTCCATACGTGCTCTTGAGAAGGATACGGATAAGCGACTAAAACAAATGCAAATAGACTTAGACCTTAAAATTAAAAAGGCGTTAAGCAATCCATTGTCTGCTATGAGTAAATGATTAGTCGCCTTCACGAGGAATGATCGACCAACGACCGAACAAGACTACTGCATAGTAAGCAGCATATATCTTCCATCCGGGTACTGCAGGCGAGGCATCTTTCATAGCATATAGAAAGACCTTGTCTGCAGCCTTCTTAGCCTTCTTAATCACTACCGCATCTTCACCACCCGCAGCACGATACTGTCGGATGCGTTTGTATAATAGGTCGTGTATAATGGCAGCGCGAGCTACATCCCAAGGCGCAATCAAGTTCCAGAGTAAACGAGGAACGGATGCAAGATCTGTCTTGAACCCTTTCTTACATGTGATTCGATTAGAAGGACACTGAACCTTTACAGGTGTGAGAGCCTCTGCATCAATGTCATCGTTCTGATACGATAATGCTCGCTCGAGTACCCATTGCTTTGGCGGCGTAAACTCCGCGCTGATCTTGTTATTAAACTTTCCCATGTGATCCTCTATTTCTTCGATGGTTTATTTGCGATTGCTTGAGCGCCGAAGAAGGCTGCAACGATACCGGCAACAGCGATGAAGTATACACCGGCCATGTCGCCAAGGATCTTAGCTGCTTGATCTATTCCAAACAGGACCGATGCGACTACACATACAGGGTACAATAACATACCTGCAAGAGCGTACCAAGCCATGTTGCGTTGTGCATCAGCCTTCTTATCTTCATTCTCAAGTCGCATCATTCTCTCATCCATATCTAATTCCTCGTCTGTGACGATTCCGTCTCCATCTATATCAAGATGGGCGTACTGACTACCTTTTTGGAGTTTCTTCTGTGCCATCATTGTTTCCTTCGTAATACTTCTTATATTGCATTAACACATTACGATTCAACATGATGTATTTCCTGATCTGAGCGAAGTTAATAGCGAGCTGTTCGTAACCTCCATCGGTAAGACCGAAGAGGACTATATCGTCGCCACCCTTTTTCAATTTTTCAAACACTTGCTCATAATTATCTTTTGTGATGATTACCCAATCAACTTTACCCATTGGTAGCGGAGAGGGTTCATCTAAGTTAAGAGGTGTTCTCTTAACCTCCTTCTTAAATATTTCCAGTTCTTTTATACTACTGCAACCACTAGTTACCATAAGGAACGAAAGCGGGATTAGCAATATCAGGACATTCCGGATTAATCTGTGATTTCTTAACAGCATTCTTTTCTTTCTCGGTCAAAGGCGAACCCATTGCGATTTCCATACAACGAAGCGCGTTCTTTGTACCTTTATTTATTGCTCGCTGCATCAGTTTTGGTTTCTGTTCAGCAAGGTTTCCAATATCCCTCTTCTCACCAGAGGCATTCACTTTATTAAACTTATTTCTCAGGTCCTTTATAGAAGCATTCAGTCTTTTGGCGAGCTCGGCCTGCTCCTTCATAGCAGCACGTATATTATCAATGTCAATAGCCTGTTGAGCTATCACTGCTTTCTGTTCCTCTACTGAATCCTCAAGCTTTGCATTGTTGGCTTCGCTAGTCGCAAGATCGGCCTTCAGCTTATATACATATGTCACTCCACCAGCAAGACCGCCCATAATAATCAATGCAGCAAGTAACTTAACATATAACATTAGAACCTATTCCTCCAAAAGTGCGTACCGTAATAATGCTCTTTTGTGTACAGTGTTTTTCTCTTGTATCCTTGGTCGAGCTTGTAGATCTTAGTTCCATCGCCGTCATATTCCCATACGCGTTTATCTGGGTCGTGGCTCTGAGCGGGACCTGCTTTAGCTTCTTTATCCGACATCTCTCATCCGTTCGACGAGTCTTTCGGCTCTTGCGCCGACCTGTCGATACCAACGACTATCGACCATCTCGTCCGCAGCAGCATTCCAATCCTGTGAGTCGACACCACGCTTCATGCCCTTAAATGCAGACAGCCTTGGTCGCCCAAGATTGAACATCATGTTTGCGATTATTTGTTGAGCTTCTTCCGGCAGGCCATCGAAGTCCGGATAAAGAATGGCGCAGTCTGACAGGACTCCCTCGAGATCTGACTCGAAGGCCTCAATGCATCGAGACTCTTCCACTTCAGTACCGACTTCCCATCCGTGTTCTGGGTCGGACTCGGTAACCAAATGACCAATCCCAAAAGTAGGATAGCCAAGATGATCGAGATAGATTTCATAGACCACGCCTTCATCGATCTCAAGTTGTTCTCTAAGTTTTTGTACGTCCACTTTCACGCTCCTTCTTCGCCTTCGCCGCTGCTTTGAGATAAGCTACACCGTTGATGTATCGACCTTTCTTCTTGCGATCACCAACGTTACCGACGCGGTACGGCATCTTCTTCCAATGAACGGGATCGTCGCCCGTCCCTGCGACCGCGGAACCAGTACTATTCGCAATCTCTTCACAGAGCTGATTGTAATTTTTGAATGAATTCTTTTCGAGGAACTTAATGCCCTTTACTATTTCTTCAAGGACAAGATCCTCATCTTTGAAACCGTCTTCGGTAAGTGTATGTTTCTTATCGATCTCTTCCTTGATAAGAAACATAGCTGCTGCAAAGGTTGCAAGTTTACTGCCAAGACCAACCTTCGCCATCAGTCTTTTAAGATTTCGTATGAAACGGAAGTAGTAGTTGTCGGCCGCCTTCTGAGCTTTGGTCTCGGCCTTTACCTTCTTTCCTGTACTATCACGAAGCCGCTCGCCCTTCTTATCAATCAGCCCGGTCTTAAACGCGTCCGATTTATCGAACGGAGTCGCAAGATCCTTTATGATTCGATATAGTACATAGATATCGACTAGATTTGAAGCCATTATATTTCCCTAAGTTTATCAACTATAGCTACATCCATATTTATATCCGTATCGAGTATCATAACTTTATCTACTCCGATTGGACCAATCTTATCAGGCCAGTATCCGAGATAGATTAAGAACGGCTTAAGATACTCCATATACTCAAAGAGACGGAAGGAGATCATCCGAGTGCAGGCTTGGTGCTCAAATACATTGTAGAGTACAATGATGTGATTGAGAATAAGCCTTTCTCTCAGCTCCTTTCCGTCTCTATATTTACTAAATAACCTCTTTATGTATTTGATCCTAGCAAGATCTTCTTCGAACTCGATAGAATCGGCTCCAGGGTTATCATAAAACTTCGCAGCAAACAACATAAAGTTGGAATCATTAACAGTATCAAACATTCATTATATTCTTTTTCTATTACGAACTAAAGACGCTTAACGCTACCCTCTTCACAACTGTGTTTGATGTTGCTACATAAATGTACTCGTCATCAACAAAGATGGAGCCTTGCTGACCGCCACCCAACTGTGTAGTTGCATTATTTGAAACGGAACCGGTAGTTGGCGCAAGCTTAACCCATCTGGCGGTAAGCTGTGGACCACGAGTTCCTGTGATGTTAACATTCGAAGATACAACGGTGTTACTGCCCGCCAACGTAGTGTTAGCCGATGTTGTTAAGGTGCTGACGGATGTGTTTGGTAACGCACCCGCCAGGTTCTTAACTGTAATCTGCTTGCTAACAGGAGTCCCGCCTGCATCATCAATGATAAGTAGTAGGTCAGCGGCCACTGGAGTTGTTAAACTCGTGAGCTGTGTTACTTTTTTATCAGCCATATCAATAACTCCTTACGATGTATTACGAGTGTGCAGTAATGGTAAGGATAGCGGCGTTCGATACTGCGCCCGTGATTACAACGTTAGCAGCTTCGCTGTTATTCAGACCCTTGATTGTTAGAGTACCACTTACGCCGTTAGCGATGCCTGCGGCCGCAGCTGCAACCTTATATGTACCTGCATCACCCGATGTTGGTGTGAACCGGAAGATCATCGTGTTGTTAGCACCAGTGATGTTAGTGTTCGAACGAACGACACTAGTTGCAAGAGCGGTGATCGTGGAGTTACCCGAACCGGATACCTTTGAAAGTACGACCTTACCGATCTTACTTCCTGCGGCTTCGTTGTATTTAATCGGCTCGTTGAAAACCACGCGAACCTGGTGCTCCGCACCGCCACCGCCGGTCTCTGGTGTAATGCTCGTTACGTCATCATTTGTGCTGTTCGCAAAATAGATCTGAGCAATATCCGGGAAACCGAGATTTGAAGATGGTGCGTGATCTTTGTTACCTGCAGCAACGAGTACTTCATCGATCTGACGTGTAACTGAAGTTGCTGTACCACCGTTCATCAGACGGTGCTCACGTCGTACCCAACCCTTAGTCGTTGCGATGACGTTACGCTTTTCTTTCTTTTGATCGTGTGCGAAAGCCTGATTACCTGCTTTCGTACCTGCGGTAGCAACGTCACTACCGTTGTGATTGTTTTTTTCTGGACCAAAACCCCAACTAGGCATTTGTTATCTCCTTCGCTTTTCGTTGGTTAACTTTTTCCGAACTACTCGGCATAATATAGAGTGTACTTCGATATATTTATTTGATTCCCAGAAGCTTCTTTCTTTTAGCTTCAGGATCCATTTCAGAATCTTTTACTTTGCCCGAAGCAAAGCTCATCAAGTTCTTTTCTGACTTTGCAATGTAGTTGACAACGTTCTGCTTGTCTTGTGCACGACGATACTTATCGATCATCTGCAGTACTTTACGGGCAACTTTATCATCAACCTTCTTTTTCTTTCCATCGGCGAACTCAACGTCCTTCTTACCACGTAGGCTAACCGACTTACGAAGCTGCATCTGAATGTTCTCAAGATCGCCATCAGATGTTCCATCCTTACGAGGACGGCCGCGGCGCTCATCAAGAGCTTCTGCTTGAACCAAACCTTTCAGTCGAGGTTCTGTATAGAGACCCAACTTCTTCCAATTCAGTTCGACTTCTTTTTTAGTCCTATTCATTTTCACAACGACTTGGTCGGCGCGTGGTTCGTTAGCTACAATCTTACCAACCTCACCCTTTTTAGTAATTACAAACATTCCGCGCTTGAAGTCTTTTAAAGAAAGTTTCTTTTTACCACTGCCAAACCTATCTCTCATAGGAGTCTGAGAGCGTGCAATTTCATCGAGGTCAGTTTCTTCTTTGATACGAAAACGCTTCATCGCTGCTTTTACTGCAGGCCGACCATCAGCTTTTGGACCTTTCTTTTTGGAAATGTCATAAAAAGCATCCATCAACTCATCGTCACCGATAATACCACCCATTACGCTAGATGCATTATTCCCCTCTTTTCCAACTGGTAAGGGTTTCGATAATATCTTTTTAAGCGCAGCCTTTTTCTTTGGTGTGTC
>MPLT02303540.1_pt1 | contig 12516 bp, 18 predicted proteins | sample 1617391 | NCBI WGS metagenome assembly MPLT02 (sample SAMN05944800, study PRJNA350692) | marine metagenome | biome: marine; feature: ODZ; material: water; isolation source: 70 m water sample filtered on 0.2 um supor filter | place: Pacific Ocean | collected 2012-04-08 | depth 70m m
CCACGATAGATACCTAAACCAACATAATAGATTCCTACACATAAAAAGACCTATAATACCCACTATTTTTGAAACGGAATACGAGGGTATGAGTATCAAAGTAAAGAAAAACGACAACAACACTGGATTGGTATTCGGAGACACATGGTTAATTCAAACTATAATAGACAATAAAGACCCATTCAACACCATAATATTCCCATATGTCCAAGACTTAGTCAATGTCTCTAACCAAATAAAAGACCCACAATCGATACTTGTGCTAGGATTAGGAGGCGGAGTTATCCCTTCATACTTTAAAGAAAACACTAAGTGTACTGATATAGACGTGGTAGAAATAAATCCTGAACTAAAGGCCATAGCCCACGAATATTTCCATATGCCAGAAGAAGGAATAAACGTAATCATAGACGATGCATTCCAATGGATACACACAAACGACGCTAAGACCTACGATATAATCATACTAGACTTAGGTATGGATAACCCTGAATACACCTACGACAACAAATTCTACAAAGGAATACAGAATAAACTCACACCACGAGGGATACTCGCCATAAACTATCTCGCCTATGAGAATACACCACAACACGAGGGGCATATAGAACAACTCAAAGGTATATTCAATGTAGTAGAGAACGTAGGAAATCATGCAGAAAAGAATGTAATTACCTATTGTAGGAATAAATAACTGTATGTTTCAACACCTAAAAGACATTCAAATGGGGTATCTAACCCACCTCATACACGCATGGAGAATGGCCTTCATACTCATTATACACGGACTCATACCTTCTATATGGGAAACAAAGGTATCAGACGAGATGCAAGATGCACATAATAAATGCGATGGACGGAACACATCGCATAAGGGAGACCACTGGGATGGTGAATCATGGAGAAAGGGCACTCTATGGGAACGCAATAAGTAACTGATTCTACGTTACTTTAATATAATTCAGAGGACTTCGTATGTGCAATTAATATATTGTGTGTAGAAGTGTGTAATTGTGGGGAATAATAATATAAAATGACTGCGTATGTGAATGGTGGGAAAAAAGGGGATTATGTGGTGTTGTTCGGGGATACAAACACGAGTTTTAGTCGGGAGTCAAGCCCTCTGAGGCCCTCTGAGAAGCCAGACGGAGACCTGACGGAGTAGTTTCCCGAGCGAGATGCATGACACCTAGTGTTCTATAGGGGATTCTAATGGTGGGTTTAATCATCTCATGCACGAAACGCTTGACAATGACCCACCTTTTTTGATATTATAGCCACATGGGAAAGATATTTAAAAAAGATTGTGGTTCAATTGATTGGGGATTCGTGCAGGGCCTGGCCCTTATGACGTTTCCATTGGTGATTTCCATGTTCTGAGTAGGGTAACGGGAGTCGGCAGATGCCCGTGAGCCACTGTAACCCCCAGTAAGGTAAGTAAAAAGGAGTCGCTCTCCGCCTTGACTGGGGTTTTTTTTGTATCTAACTACCGAGAAATGCGTGTGCCAGCCCTCTATTATAACATATTCCGAGAGCAATTGCAAGCACTTTCGTCCCCAAAAACACAAAGGCCAGCCAGCCATTATAACATATTCGCAAGGCATTGTCAAGCACCTCTGAAACGCAGTGGCCATAGGGGTTGGCGAGGGGACACTTAAGCGCTTGACAGCACCTAGTGTAAAATGATATAATAGGCTATGAATGGGAGAAGGCTTAAAGATTAATATTACATAGGGAGAGAGAAACCCACTAGACGGACAGACCCACCTATGATATAATAATAGTATTCATCGGATTGACTAGAGTATATGCCGTGAATTGCTTACGAGAGTACGCATAAGTTTTCTGATAAGAACTGAGAGAAGACTCTAGGGTTCTGATACCGACAATCAGCAGGGTGGCATGAGAAGGCCACCCACCCCTCAAGGGTACTGCGAAAAAACAGTATTTTGGGACTCCTAGACTGGCTCAGAGGCGACCTAGACCCCTACCCTTAAAGTTATTGGAGATTTATATGAAACGTATTAAAAATTTTTTTTCGGGGGCTTTGAAACAGAAGGCCCAAAAGATATATCACTACGAGTTTCACTTAGGTTGGCTCACATTATGGTTTATTATATTCTACACTATTCTAATGGTGGGTCTATTCTTTTATAATGTACCACCTGAAACCCCTAATTACATTGACCCTGTTGATATAGAGGACGTGGAGAGAATCGCCTAATGGGTATGATATATGGTTCTATGACTCATTCTTACAGTGGCAAGAAGCGTAAGACTAGTGCGTGGAAGAAGAAATCTGCACCCCGTAAGTGTCGTACTGAGTCTCTTCGGGTGGAGTCGCATATTAAAGACCGTATTAAAGAGATGAATGCACATAGGGAACGTTACCCCTCTTATGTGGGTAAAGTGTCTAAGGCGACGGCTAATTGCGTTGTAGAGGATAATTCGTACAAGAGAGAGATTAGTAAAAATTATACTGTTGCACCTGCATATAATAAAGGTGCATATCAAGTGATTAATAAAAGTAATATAAAAGATATAGGTAGATAATGTTAGTTAAAGAGTTCAGTGATTATATTGGTTCGCAGTTAAGGTGGGTTTATGAGTATTAAATCACGTCAAATACATAAGGAGACTGCAGTTACTATTGCGACTGGTCTCATGATTAACTATCCATTGAATCTATCCCTTCTGTTTATCTTTTTAGAAGTATTATCATGGGAGAGTACCTTTTGGATAGGCACAACCATTACTGCAATCATGACCTGCGTAGCGTATACTAGGGTTTATACTATAAGGAGATATTTTCATGGTAAAGTTTGACCCCAAAGAATTAAAGAACAGTAAACGAATATTAAAATCGGCTACCCCTAAGTATACTGTTGATTGGTATATTAAATGGGTTGCAAGTGTATTTGTTCTGAGTGCAATGTCCGTAAGAGGTATAGACGGGTGGGTCTTATATGATTTAATAGGTTCTACCGTAGGTGTGTCTCTATGGTTGGTCGTTGCAATATTATGGAAGGATAGAGCATTAGTCATGTTAAATGGTGCAGGGTTATTATTTTTAATTCGGAACTTAGTAGAATATATTGGATAGTTTCACTAAATGGTTTTGGATAATATTGGGTGTTATATTCATTGGCGCTCTATTTGATTTTTTAGGAGTATAAATAAAGACATGATAGAATTTATAGATAACTTTTTGACCTTCCCTTTTTGGGTGGTCAGTGAATTATTCATATATGGTTTTGGAATAATCGCATATGTATTAATATTTGAAATACTGAGGCATTATAAGCCTTGGGAACGAGTAATAGAATGGTGGAAGGTTCGTAAATGAGTGATACATTAATTCTTATACATATAGGTTATGTGGTCGCACTAGTGTGGTTTGTATGGAAGAGTGGTTATAAACATGGAAGGAAACATTTATGTGAAGAACTCTTAGATGCAAAACTGGTATCTTCAAAAAAATTAATAGAACACTACGCACCAAAAGAAACAGAATAGTTTAATATAACAGGAATATATTATGGCAGACTTGGAAAATACCATTCTCGGTATTAATATCTCACACGACACTTCAATTGCAGTAGTCCATAACGGAATACTCGTAGACGTATTCGAAGAGGAACGTTGTAGACGTGGTAAGTATTGGGCTCCGATAGCCCACGAAGACATAAGACTTCAAAGTATCGAACAAAAGATAGATGTATCTGCGATTGACGAAGTGGTGTTTGCGAGTTTCGATAGACGAGATTATATGTACAGTGTACCCGAAGACTTACCCCTTGATAGAATCAGAACAAGAGAATTTAGAAAAGACTTTACGTCTGAACAGGTATCAAGAGAAAGACTGGAAGAACTCTCAGAGGAATGGGACTTAACGTTTGACTTTTACCCCAATATAGACGACACTAAGATTGCAGACGATATTGCAACAAATCAGTTGGGTCTAAAAAAAGGTGATTATTGGTATGAGGTTGACCACCATATGCATCATGCGTGGTGTGGATTTAATCTTGCACCTATGGAAGATGCATTAATCATTGTCATGGACGGTGGTGGTTGTCGTAAACTATGGGACGAGTATCCTACGCACCAAGAGATTGAATCAATATATTATGGAACCAAAGGAGACCGTACAGATATTACACCCCTGTATCAGAAGTTATCCAACATGAGATTTATTCATGACTTATCCGATAAGTTTAAAAATGAACTTCATGCATTCCTACATTGTCCCGAACCTAAACTGGTTAATATCAAAGATGTAGATTATGAGTTGGTGTCTTATCCAAGTATGGGTATGAACTTCTCTAATATGTCTCAATCACTGGGAACCGATAAGTTGGGTCGTGCAGCTGGTAAAGTCATGGGTATGGCAAGTTATGGACAACCTATACCTAATTATTATAATCGATATAATGTTACGCACCAATTAGAAATAGATTCCTTTAATTACACTATGGAATTAATTCAACGTGCAATTGAATATAAACCCGACTGTAAGAATATTATATTAAGTGGTGGGTTTAGTTTAAACTGTACGAATAATTATAAGTACCTAGAAAGTCTTCCCGATTATCAAATATTTGTTGACCCTATTCCTCATGACGGTGGAACTGCAGCTGGGGCTGCACTACAAATGTATGAAAAAATGAATCATGAAAATTTGGAATATTGTAAACCTAGTGTATGGAGTGAATCATGATAACTAGAATAGTCAGAGACCAAGACGAAATATTAGACTTAATAATAAACGATGAACAAATCGTTGCAATCTTTCAAGGTAAAGGAGAATGGGGGCCGAGAGCATTAGGCAATCGTTCTATATTATTTGACCCAAGACATAAAGAAGCAAAACAAATAGTAAACAACGTTAAGAAGAGAGAACACTACAGACCTTTTGCAGGTAGTGTAATGTTAGAACACGCACACGATTGGTTTCATATGTTACAACTTAAAGAATCGCCTTGGATGAGTTTTGCGATTCAAGCAAAGGATATTGCATATGAGAAAGTTCCGACACTTGTTCACTCAGACGGCACTTGCAGAATCCAAACAGTTACCCATGAACAGAACCCCAACTATTATAATTTAATTAAAGGGTTTTATGAGAGAACAGGTGTACCAATGATTTTTAACACTTCATTTAATCTAGGTGGTGAAGCACTAGTCGAGACAATCGAAGATGCAATAGACACTTGTAACCGTTCAGAAATAAATTGGTTGTATGTTCCCGAAGACCAAGAGTTAGATATACCCGAACACTTATTACGATTTAAAAAACTAGAGGACGTTAACAAGAACGAGTTTGCAGATAAATAACTACATGGACGTAGAAGTTACAGATATTGCAATCGCAAAACTTATAGAGAAGAAAGTTGACAAGGTAAGACTTGGAATTACTGGTGGTGGTTGTAGTGGTTATGAATATGTGTTTGTTGAAGATGAATTTCAAGAGGGTGATTTAGAAATCGATTACGGTAAGTTTAAATTTTTAATAGATACAATGAGTCAACCTTTTTTAAATGGATTGACACTAGATTATATAAAAGACGGATTGCAGGAATCATTTAAGTTCCACAATCCCAATGAACAGGCCAGTTGTGGTTGTGGAGTGAGTATAACATTTAATGAAGACATCGTCAGCAAAAGCGAAGGGTAGAAAACTACAACAGTGGTTTACCAAAGTCCTTATCGAAGGACTCAATCTAAACGAAGAAGATTTAGAATCAAGACCTATGGGTTCTCAAGGTGAGGATATTATTATGGGACGTGAATCAAGAGAACAGTTCCCCTACTCCATTGAATGTAAGAATCAAGAAGCAGTTAACGTATGGAAGGCATACGAACAAGCAGAATCCAACTGCAAAGGTTATGAACCTTTAGTAGTTATCAAACGCAATCGAAGTAAACCACTTGTATTAGTTGATGCAGAACATTTCGTCAAATTACACGAAAAACATAAATAGTAGAATGAAGTCCTTTAACGAGATAATTACAGAAGCAAAAGACGTTTCAAAACGAGAAGACCCGTACAGACTGGTCGTACTTGCTGAGCGTCCAAAGAAAATTTCTAAAACAGGAACCTCTTTTAAACTCACGCAGAAAGCTGAGAAGTTAGGTATCGAAACTTACAACTGTAGAATCAATGGTGCATTCATTCAGTTTGACGAAGACAAACAGGTTGTTACGATTCATAACGAAGGAGACGAGAAAGGTTTTGAAATGGACGATGACACTATAGTGTTTATTCGTGGAGACGTTACTAAGAAAGATTCGTACATGGATTTGATTTCTCAGATTGAGAGATATGGTATTCCATGCAATAACACTAGGGAGTGTATTGAAGTGTGCTGTGATAAGTTCAGAACTTATCTCCGTCTACAGGAAATCGGAATGAACCAACCACGCACGGTATTGATTCCGAATGACGAACCCGAAGCAGTTGACGCCGCTCATGAGTCGTTAGATAATAAATTTCCAATGGTACTTAAAACACTTAGTGGTTCAAAAGGTGTTGGTGTGATTCTAATTGAAACCGAAAGAAGTTTGCAGTCGCAGGTTTCTTTGATTTATAAGATTGACCCTTACACTGATATTCTATTACAGGAATATATTGAATCCGATTATGACGTAAGGTGTGTAATCGTTAATCGTGAAATCGTTGGTGCAATGAAACGTAATAAGATTACAGACGACTTTAGAAGTAATGCATCTCAAGGTGCAACAGTTGAGTTGATTGAAATGACTGAACTGGAAAAAGAAGAGTGTCTCAAGGCTGCAAAAGGTGTTAACGGACAATGGGTTGGTGTTGATTATATTCCTGCAAAGAATCGTGTTAAACAACCACCATACATTCTAGAGGTTAACCATAGTGCAGGAAGTAAAGCAATCTCAGAAGCAATCGAAGAGGACATTACTAAAATGGTTCTTAAACTTTATTTCGATAGAGAGATATGGAGAAAGGAACCTAAACAATGTGGAGTGTTAGAAACGTTTACCGTAGACGGTCAGGAAATGACTGGTAAGTTAGATACTGGTAACTCAACTCCTGTATGTTCACTTCACGCAGAAGACCTTAAAATAAAAGGTAAGACGGTCTCATGGACACTCAATGATAAGAAACATTCTAAACCTTTACATAGACAGATTACACTTAAGAAACCTGCAGAGACAAGACCCGTTGTTTTAATGGACGTAGATTTCTTGAACACTACTTATAAAGACGTAGAGGTTTCACTTGACCAAAGAATATCAATTCCATTCCTAGTGAATAGGGATTTAATGGCACGTGCGAACGTCATGATAAACTCTTCAAGGAAGTTTATGTTAACAAATAAATCTGATACTACTTCAGAAACAAGTTGACAATGACCTAGACTTTTATATATAATGTTTGTTATGAATAAAACTAATACCCGAAAAATGTCAATCCAAGAGAGATGTAAGAATAAAGCTCTAAATGCTTTAGACCCAGTCGAACTTGAGATTGATAAAGTAATGGAAGGAAAGAAGAATCCTTTCTCAATGTATAAAATGCTTCGTGCATTAGGTTACAGTAGTCGTGTTGTTAATTACATGAAAGGTTGGACAAGTGATATTCAATATGAACTAAAGAATGAAGAGAAGTGTGAACAACTGGAAGAAGGATACTCACACCTTAATAAAACACAAAAGAAATATGCAATCAAGTTCCTAGAAGGAATAGAGGAAGACATAGAAAAGTATTGTGAAGAATACAAACCAGTTCGTAAACCTAGAATCAAAACACCAGCTCAGATAGTAAAGAAATTATCTTTTCTTCCTGAGTGGGAACATTACAAATCAATAGACCCTGTAGAGATTCCTCGTGCAAGAATGTTATTCACTTATAACACTTCAAGTAAAAAACTAACAAAGTTCGAAGGACATTTATCTGCAAGAGGTTCTCGTATTACTGGATATGATGTTTGTGAAGAAAAGACCTTGACAGATACCAAGTTACTTGATAGACTAGTAAAAGGTGGTAATATTATTGCATCTAACTTTATGGACGAGATTCCAAGAAGTAAACTAAAGGACGGAAACGATTTACCTACAAAGAATACATTATTAATAAAAGTGATTAAATGATACTAATAGATTTTACGCAGACCATAATTGCTGGTCTAATGGCACAACTCAAGATGAATGGTGGTGAAGTATCGGAAGATATGTTACGACACATGATTCTAAATTCAGTACGGAACTATCAGAAGAAGTACGCAGCTGATTATGGTGAGATAGTGTTGTGTACAGATGCACCTAACACTTGGAGAAAAGAGTTCATGCCTTTATATAAGGCGAACCGTAAGAAGACTCGTGATGCATCAGACCTTGATTGGAAGATGTTATTTGAAACACTGAATGTAGTTAAACAGGAAATCAAAGAGAACTTCCCGTACAGATATATGTATGTCGAACGTGCAGAGGCAGACGACATAATTGCAATACTGGTTAAACACGCAAGAGAACCAGTTATGATTGTGAGTGGAGATAAGGACTTCCAACAACTACATAAATATGATTATGTAAAACAGTGGAGTCCCAACCTAAATAAATTAATAACTTGTGAGAACCCCGATTTGTTTTTAAAAGAACATATATTAACTGGGGACAAGTCAGATGGTATTCCAAACATATTGTCTAATGATAATTGTTTTGCAGAGGGTATAAGACAGACCCCATTGAGAAAAGGTATTAAAGATTCCTATCTCAGAATGACCATTGAAAAGGACGATAAATACTATCGTAATTATTTAAGAAACCAAACTCTTATTGACCTAGAGTTTATTCCTCAAGAACTAGAGGATACTATTCTTAAAGAATATGAGAATGCAGTACCCGTAAGAGGTAAAGTGTTTGACTACTTAAGAACACATAGGTTAAATGAGTTGCTAAATCATGTAGAGGACTTTACATTATGACAGAAAAAAGAGGAAGAGGGCGACCTAAAGGAGCTCCAAACAAACCATTAATGGAGTTGATTACCGAAAGGAAAGAGCTTCTTGGTAATGCAGACGTATACGAAATATTGTGTCAAGCAAATATCGTTGCAGAAGAATCACCCGAACTTGCAGTGCAAGGACTTCAAGTATTCAATGATAGGAATGGTGCAATCAAACCAGTTCTACAATGGGTATTTGATAAGAACATTAATTCTACGTTACCCGAAGGAAAGACTCCTTATGGAAGTAACGATGCACCTGCGACAGACCTTACAGAAACTTCTCTAAGGTTTGAACACAAGTTATTCAAGTACTTTGTAACGGAACAGATTCCAGTTGCGAAGAGAGAGAATATGTGGATAGGTATGCTTGAAGGTATTCCTTCTGAAGAAGCAGAACTTATTGACTTAGTAAAAGACGGTAAGTGGCCGTTCAAAAATATCACTAAAGAAATCGCAAAACAAGCGTTTTCAGAGATTAACGTTTAATAAATATATGTAGTGGTTCGAGACTATACATAGACAAATGGGTCTTTCTTGGTAAAGGTCAAATAACTTAATTAGTCGCACACCGCTCCATGGCATTGAGAGGATAATTTAAATATGCAAAACCATGATAACCAACCTACTGCGTTCGAGCAGGAAGTATCTACACCCGAACCTACGGAAATAGAAAGAATACAAAACAGAGTCCAAAACTTTAGAGTAGGATTAACTCCAGCGTCAGCAGAAGCTACACTTGCTTCCATGACTCTATTATTGAGTAAAGGTTTAATTAAAGTAGAAGACCTAGATGCAGTTATATCGATTCGTGAAGAAGTTAATAAAGGACTTATCGAATATCAAACTACTGTTACAAATGCCTCTAAACAAATAGAAATAGCACAACAGACACTTCTTGCAGAACAAGCTGAAGAACGTCAAAGAGTTCTTAACGAGAAAGATACTCAGATAGAAGACGAGAGATTGTTAAGAAAGAGAACCGAAGATAATCTTACCCACCAAATGAATAGAGCTGCACAAATGGAAGCAGTCCTTAAATCTCATGGTATCAATATTGATTTAGACGGAGACGGAGTTGTTGGACTTAAAGAAGGACAAGTTGCAGATACACTAAGTGCAACAGAACAAGCAGAAGTTGATTCTATTGTCGAAGGATACGATGCAAATGGTTCTCCAACAACAGAGACCCCTAGTGGACAAACAAGTGGTGCATTCAAACTTGCAAGAATGATGAATCCTATTGAAGAAGGTGCGAACGGTATTAAGGAAGAAGACTTTCCTATTCCAACACCAACAGAAGATGGTGGGCCGATAACTCATGACCCCGAACTTCAAGCGAAGATTGACGAGACTAAACAAGCATTCGAAGAGTCAAAATATATCCCTACCCCCGAAAGTGTACCTCAATCAGAAAGTACATTTGATTTAGATAAAGTATCACGTTCTCAGTATGCCCCCGAAGATTATTCAACAGAGTTAGACCCCGAAGTTCCACCACAAGTTGCAGGTGGATTAATTAAAGGTGAAGACACTGAATCATTCCTAGACGAAGTTGATAGAGTACAGGAAGTTGCAGACATTGATGCAATGACTGATGCAGAAGAGGAAGAGAAGTTCGAAGAGGGTTGGACTGACCCTACACTTGATATTGGTTATGAAGACGAGGACACTGCAGAAGAAGAAGGTAAGAATATTTTTGCAGGTAACACTGAACAATATACTAGCTCTGCACCAGTAATCACTGGTGGTAATGCACCTAACATTACTAGAGAAGAACTTGCAGACGGAGTGTTTATTGAAAGAGAAAACATTAAGTCGTTTGCAGAAGAAGAAGACTTAGTCGATGATGAAGAAGACTTTGAAGAAGTTGTTATCCCCAATAGAAAAGATTTAGAAGGAATGACCAAAAAGGAAATTCTACAATCTGCAGATAACCTAAGTTTTGAAGTAAGTAAGAATATAAACAAATCAAAAATGATTGATAGTTTCGAGACTCAAGCAAATACTCTTATCGAAGAGTTAACTGGTGGGTCAGACTTCGAGTCTATTACTGAGGAAGATGTAGATGGTGATGACGATAGGAGAGACGGCGGGTACTTTTAAATCCGTAGTAAGACCCCTCAAATTAAACGAAGTAGCGACCAGCCTTAAAGATTACTTTAACGGAACTGAAGACACAGTACTTCGTTTTGATTTACCCCAAGACCATACGGTTAGAATAGGTTCTCATTATAATGGTGAGACGTTATTCTTTTCTGAGAGGGACAACTCATTAAGGTTTAGTTCATTTGGTGATGAACATACGGTAGGTGAACTCAGTTGTTTTCTTTATAAACCAAAAGGTAATCCACAATCAAATGAATTAAATGTAGATGACGATGCACAATTTGTCTGTATACCAAAAGACTATACTAATTTTAAAGAAGGTGATGAAATAGTTTATACACTTGTAAAGGAAACCGAAGAAGAAGAACGACACATAAGAGTTGACCATGTCTCGTAACATTCCAACAGTCGCAGTTGACCAGTTTGATTTTTTAGAACATAGAAAAGAACAGGAAGAGAAACACTGGTCAAAAAAATCAGATATAGAATCAAAACCCCTCGATTCAATTCTTACAATTGAGATTAACACTACAGAGTTATGTAACAGGACGTGTGTGTTTTGTCCAAGACATGACCCCGAAGTATTTCCAAATAGAAACTTACACTTAACACTTAAAGGTGCAAATATAATTGCAGAAGAGTTAGGGTGTAATGGGTACATTGGTAAAATATCTTTTAGTGGATTTGGAGAGAACTTACTCAACCCACAATTCCCCGAAATCATAAAGGCCTTTAGATTCGAATTACCACAAGCAACAATCGAGTGTAACACTAACGGAGATAAGTTAACAGAAGAATATATTACTAGACTTTATAGAAGTGGTTTAGATTTACTTTACATAAATCTATATGACGGTGTTGAACAAATGGAACACTTCGACACCATGATGGCAAATGCAAGAATAAGAGAAGATAGTTATAAGTATCGAATGCACTGGGGTGATTTCGAGAAACATGGATTGATTTTAAATAACAGGAGTGGAGTCATTGATTGGGTCGGAGTTGAAGAAACGGATATTAAATCGTTACAAGGTAAACCGTGTCATTATCCTTTTTATAAAATGTTTGTTGATTGGAATGGTGATGTTTTATTCTGCTCAAACGACTGGGGAAGAGAACACGTTGTTGGGAACTTAATGCAACAATCCCTACATGAAGTTTGGTTTAGTAAACCTATGACAAAGATTAGAAAGAAACTTATGAGAGGAGATAGAAGTATGTCCCCTTGTAACAAGTGTAGTGTAGACGGTTCACTATTTGGAAAACCGTCATTTGAATTAGTTAAGGAATATTATGAAAGTAGTTATAACAGGAAGTAGTGGACTCGCAAGAGTAATTGGAGATGTGATTGCATCGACTCCGTACATAGGAACAGTACACCTAGTGTCTCATGTCCGTGTAGAGAGTGAAATCAAATGGGACGACCA
>MPLT02320350.1_pt1 | contig 12508 bp, 15 predicted proteins | sample 1617391 | NCBI WGS metagenome assembly MPLT02 (sample SAMN05944800, study PRJNA350692) | marine metagenome | biome: marine; feature: ODZ; material: water; isolation source: 70 m water sample filtered on 0.2 um supor filter | place: Pacific Ocean | collected 2012-04-08 | depth 70m m
ATTCGATGGCGTCGACACATCTCCGACACCCGGCGCCCCGGTGCCTCGGTTTAGCGCGCGAAGTGGCCGATCGCGCTGAGACTCCGCGCGCGCGGCGCCCATGCCCGGTCGGGTCGGCCGCCGCGCCGCGCGCGCGCCACTGACGCGCGGAAGGGCGCGCTTTGTCAGCATCTTCGATCGGCGGCGATGGCCGTAGTGTTGAGTCGTTAACCCTAAGAGCGCTAAAAACTTATGAAAATCACGGTCCAACTTTGCAACTTTTTTATGCATTTTCTATCATTTTGATCGATGAGGAAAAGTTTCAACTGCAGTTTCCGGCGAAATTCGTGGAAAAAAGAATAGCGCAAATGCAAACCATTAGACAGCATTTAACGAGAGCTTTCGAACGCGGGGCTACACGCGGTGATTGACGTAGTGACGGCCTACACCGACGCATTTATCAAGTTTTCCAACGAATGGAGGATAGTATGCCATATTTGTTCGATAAATATGAATATCTTTGCTGTGAGATTGAACAGGTGAAAAGATTGTCAAAGTACTCCGCCGCCAAATGTTTCCGTCGGGAGCCGACGAGCTCGAGAGAGTACAACAATTTAGTTTCGTGGCGGCGCTAACGGGCAACACGCTTCGGAACACCGTAGTGACCCGTACACGCTCGTGCACCGTAGTATCTCGGGAAGAAGAACACTGTCTTACGCAGATAGATCTGGACAGATATTCGAATTGGATCGGTGAGCCTCTTTTAGAGCTTGACCTAATTGTTGATGAAAGACTTTATTCTCAAACCTGAGGCCAACAAACCTGTGTTGGATGCCTCAGAGTGGCCCCTGTTGCTGAAAAATTATGATAAGATGATGGTAAGTGTAACTGTAATGATGATTGATTCCCGCTTAAAATCGCCATCTAACTGCTCCTGATAGGTAAGAACAGGGCACTACACACCGATTCCAAGTGGTTGCTCCCCCTTGAGACGGCCTCTTGGAGAGTACCTGAGATATGGCGTCATCAATCTTGATAAGCCTGCCAATCCCTCCTCTCACGAAGTTGTTGCATGGTTAAAGAGGATTCTTCGTGTTGAAAAAACAGGTCACAGTGGTACATTAGATCCAAAAGTTACCGGTTCTCTCATCGTATGTATTGACCGTGCCACACGTTTGGTGAAAGCACAACAGGGTGCCGGTAAGGAATATGTGTGCGTCTGTCGCCTGCATGATTCTGTTGCTGGTGGTCGAAAACTTGTAGAGCAAGCACTGGAAGCTCTGACTGGCGCTTTATTCCAGAGACCACCTCTGATATCAGCAGTTAAACGTCAGCTTAGGATACGAACTGTTTACGCCAGCAGGCTTTATGAATATGATACTGAACGTAATTTAGCCGTTTTTTGGGTATCGTGCGAAGCAGGAACTTATATTCGTACCCTCTGCGTCCACCTGGGTCTTATTTTGGGTGTTGGAGGTCATATGCAGGAACTGAGACGAGTCCGTTCGGGCATCTGCAGTGAAAACAAAAGTTTGGCAACAATGCATGATATACTTGATGCCATGTGGGTTCTTGACAATCTGAAGGAGGAAGATTATCTGCGACGTGTTGTATCACCTCTCGAAGTGTTACTTACGAATTATAAGCGAGTTGTTGTCAAAGATTCTGCTGTAAATGCCATCTGCTATGGAGCAAAGCTTATGCTTCCTGGAGTCCTTCGCTATGATGCTGACATTGATGTAAATGATGAATGTGTACTCATGACAACGAAAGGAGAAGCGATTGCTATCGGCATATGTCAAATGAGTACCGCAGTTATTGCTACATGTGACCATGGTGTAGTCGCAAAGGTGAAACGAGTTGTAATGGAGCGCGATACTTACCCGCGACGCTGGGGACTTGGCCCAACTGCTCAGGCTAAGAAGGATAAGTACAAGAGTGCTTCCAAGGCGAATAGTATCAAGCAAGTGCAAGGCGATGTAGAAAACATACAAGAACGTAATAAAAAGGAAAAAAAGGAAAAAAAGGAAAAAAAGGAAAAGCATGACAAAAAGAAACAAAAGACAGATAAATAATTTATTTGTCAATTGTCCGAACACAAAGGACTTTGCAGATCTGTGGTATCAGGAGTACTTGACAAACAATTTTTTGAATACTTTTGATGCGCCGAGTATCGAACGTTTTTTTGCAATGTTGTGGTGAGAGAAAATACGAGCCCAAGAACTTGTGTTCTTGTTGTACTTGAAGAATAAAAACTAAGGATCCTAAACTCACTAACCTATAAACTCACTAGAATTTCTAAACCACCCAAACGTTTATTCTATTGTGACTGAAAGAGGACGTGACGAGTATATTCTTCCGATAAGAAAGAAATACTAGCGTCGAACATTCCAGCAATGTTCTGAAAGTTGAAGGTTCGGCTACACAAATCAGCTGGTAATTAGAGATATTCCAAAGCCAATAAGCACCTCGTGAATCAACGAATACTATCGCATCCCCGTCAGTTGTAAAGTGAAGTCGCAAGTCTCTTGAACTGGATTTCAAATGTAACATTGATGACGTCCCTGTTTCTATATTCCACACCAAAATATCCCTCTGTTGTGTGGTTATGAGCACACTGCTTGGACTCTCTAGAACATACGCACGTTCGAGCGGAGCATCGAAGTTCATACTTTGTAAGCATGAAGTACTGTGGACATCCCATAACCGACAAACACCGTCGTAACCGCAAGATACTAAGACTGTGCCATCTCGGCTAAAGTGAACCGACGTCACTGGATCAGAGTGCGCTGGCAGTCTAGCCACACACACACCGCTCTTAGTATCCCATAGACGGATCGATTCGTCGTATGAGGCACTTGCAATAAGTGTGTCAGTTGAGTTGAAGTCGCAGCTTGTCACTGGACCCTCATGGCCACGTAAGCAAAGAAGAGAGTGACCACTCTCAGCATTCCAAATTTGGACGGTTTGATCATCTGAAGCTGTAGCTAGGAACGCAGCACTATGCGCCCATACGCAATCGCAAAGTGACTTCATGTGCCCTCGAAGTGTCTTATGTAGGCACAATGCCTGACATTGCCAAATTTTACACGTGCTATCGACCGATGCCGTGGCAATCCTGGCAAAGAGAAACTTCAGCAGGGGTGTTTCAAGCTAATGTTCGCGCTTACCACTGTCCATCGTTCGATATTCGCACGGCTACAATTTCGGCTGCGTGACCTATTTTACATTCGCAGACGCTATGTGGACAAACAATCGATGTCGCCATCTGAACTTGTTAAGAAGCACTGGCAGAGGTGACAAGTGCGGGTTCTGCAGCATTACACAGAAGCCAATATTGGGAAGTTGTGAGGATGATGAAAGCGTGCTGAATGCACAGCACTGCACATTTAAGGAGTTTAGTGTAAATTTACATCGTCGACATATTTCTAGACTAGTACAATTCTCTTAAGCTTGAACTATAGGCTCGCTGTACCAGGCACTTCTTGAGAACGACTATTCAGCACGGTGAAGTGATTGTGAGTCGATAGATTGGAACCGTGTGTTGAAATGCAAAAGGCACGAAACCAGTTATCTATATCGCGAGTCGCTAATCCGAATCACTTACCTTGAGACAGTCTTTGTTGAGCTCCTGCTTACGGAGTGTCTCAAAATCTGGTTTTGCATAATTTACGCGCAGTTTCCGACCTTTCCAGTTGCAACCATTGAATGTAGTCCGACATTGTTCAATAGCGGTAGATGTAGCGTACAACGATACATAGGCGAACCCGCGGCATTGTGGCTGTCGTCCTTCCATGGGAAACTTATCCAGCAGAATATTGACTTCTTGTACTTCTCCAAAACGTCGAAAACGACTTTCAATATCATCGATCGATATGGTCGGGGACAAATCGCCCAGGTGCAATCTGAAAATCTGTCGCTCGGCTCTACCAGCGGACATTATACAGAGACACAATCCAATGCGACAGGAAGTTTCCAACAAGTTCCCAACCCTGAAGTTCTCAACCCTGAAGTTGCACTATCAAACCCACAATAGACAGAAAACCAAATGAAAAGTGTGCGCTTTGTACCTATTCTGAGCTAATCCCCCATGCTTTGTGCACATGACCGAACCACAATAGACGTACGCTGTACCCGAAGTGTCGTCAACTGGAAAAGCGACACCGCCGCACTTACACTTGCTTCGTACTTTCTTTGCTATTGCCCTAGCCGTAATTGGGGAACCATTCGGGCGTGGCTAAATCTCAGGCTGAAGTTCGTATCAATATCAATAGATATTAAATATGCACAAGAACGGATAAAAGTTGCTTCAGCCTGAGATTTAGCCACGCCCCCAATCATCCCTCTAAAAAATTTAATCGAACAGCGTGGGACTGGACTAACTGTCGCGCGGACGAACGCTTTGCCTGCGTGTTGCATCGATCCCGATGATGTACTACAACACAGTAATATTTTCGCAAGCTAGTACTACCGATCACACCAGCTCGCGAAAAGATGAAAAGACAGAGCCTGCAACCGTCGACAGAAGTCGCTCAACCACTTCGGTATCACGAAGTACCGAACTACTAAAAGACGGTGCTGTAGATTACAAGTATTGGTGCCAGCGATATCAACTGTTCAACAAGTGGGAATGTGGAGTGATTCTTGACGAAACAGCGTGGTACTCCGTCACACCAGAGGGAATAGCCCGGCACCACGCCATGCGTTGTTGTTCATTACCTCGACACAGTGACAGACAAGTAACTGTACTGGATTTGTTCTGTGGAGCGGGTGGCAATGCTATACAGTTCGCTCTACGTTCATTAAGAGTAGTCACTTTCGACATTATGCGCCGAAGTATTGACTTGGTAAGTTGTTTTTGTTCTATAACTCGACTTTCTAAAGCGAGCTCAAAAGGCGAAAGAAAATGCTAGAATATATGGTGTTGCAAACCGCATCGATTTCGTGGTTGGTGATGCAGTACAATGCATCAACTCGGTTTCTGCCGATATAATCTTCTTATCACCTCCGTGGGGTGGGCCATCTTATCAGAATCAAGTGTCTCATTTGCACACTCTACGTGTCTCAAACATAACTGGTGTACAGCTTCTCCAAAAAGCACTTCAGATCACAAATAACGTAGTGTACTATCTGCCAAGAAATCTGAACTTAGATGGAGTGATGTCGCTCGGAATTCCTTTCGAGGTACGTATCTTCCTAAGCGAAATTGTCTCTCGAAATCATGGCTTGCACAGGTGGAAAAGAACATCTTAAATGGAAAACTGAAGGCACTAACTTTGTATTTCGGAGACTTGATCTCTCAACACTGCAAGTTGATGCCACTAAAAGTCTCAGATTCACAGTGAACTTGTATTAAGTTTATATCGTGCATGTTTGTATGAATCAAATCAAACCAGCAGCACGTTGCATGTTGTCAGCTTCTTTGCCAAAGGAGACCCCTTTCTTTCTCAATTCTGACTTGATGCGATTTGTTCTGTGACGGAGCCGCTCATCGCCTACAAAAATTCTGCGAAAAGCTTTGATGAATTGAGCGATGCGAAAATTCCCACTATTGTTGTGTGCAGATCCATGAACAACACGTTGGTCCCAAATGAGCAAGCTCCCAGCACGCATGGTAACCCGTTGCTTGTATTTATGTAACTGATCATTCTTTGAAAATATGTAGCTTCCTGCGCCTTTGCCTCGCCATACAAGACGCCCAGAACTATCATCAATGGAGTGCAAGTACTCTGACATTGGTCCAAGTGACTTTTGCCACTGCCGGAAGCATTTCTGAAAGCCAGCAACGAGTACAGTGCCACCATCTTCTGCACGATTATCATTGAGTGCCAGTATACCTTGCACATGAGGACCTGTAGCTTGAACTACACCATTGACTTCCTTACTGAAATCCCTTAGATTGTCGTAAGTGAGTTGATCAAGAGATGTAACTCCTGTGTAAAATGTCCAAGGGTTCAGATCCAGATGGAGGTTTTCTTTCGTTTCCCAGCTTTTCATATCCTGAACTCCATGCCGAAACCGGATGTCACGCGTTGGGCGAAAAACACACCATCTATCGTGAGACACAAGAATATTTTCGTCGTGAAGAACAGCTCGAAAAGCTTCGAGAACCTTGCTGCAGCAACGGTTTCGAAAAATTTGCTCACTGAAAATTGCTGGCTCTGGTGCTAGTCCGTGAGTCTGAGAAGATAAGTGATGGAAAGTGTCTGGATCAGAACGCTTGAAGCCAGCTACGTGATTTTCCAAGTAGTCCCATATTTCTACACGAGCTTGCTCACAACATGAAGAATCAATGACATCTCTGAAGATGACAAAACCATAGTGCTCGAAGAACTCGATAGCCTCAGCTTTTGTAGTTTCGCCGGCCGCAACATCGAAAGCAACACTAAAGCCTTCGCTATCCTTCGGAATTTTGAGAGAATATGGGCGATAGAAAAGTGCTCCATTACGTGACGAGCACTGCCGCTGAGGCTGAGGCCGTATAAGTTGGGCTTTTCTAGCAGTTTTACCTGCCCGCTTCAAGCTGCGGAGTTTCAGAGCGGCCGCATGAAGCACTGACTTATCTGCCCCTTGCAATTTGAGTCGCTTCAGTAGGCGCAGTTGCTCCTCGTAGGCGTTCAACTCCTGGAACACCATCAATAATAAGAAGTCGTGGGATCCACTTCAGCCGCGCTGGCGCTGATTACGAGCAACTAACGCCAAGAACATGTAGTGAGAAGCACCATGATGTTGTTTGTTCTCTTGCACAAGTGCGAAGAATGGGGCACGCTCAAAAGGGGCCCGAAGCCAACTTTCAGACTTTTATACAGTACTTGTACTTCTTCGTAACCGCCAGCCATAACTCGACCCCCTCTAAATTAACTCAAGGATTGACGAGTCCCAAGTTATGAAGAAGACGTGAAAATTTTCAAAACTCGGGCCCGAGTTATGACGATTTTCAAGGGATTTTCAAAAAGTTAGAAATTGGAGCACTATCCAGCCTTAATTAGGTCTCGAATGCGGATGTGATTAGAAACCCACTGGAGTGCTGAAGAAGAGAATAGAAGAGAACAATCAATGGCGGCGGTACACCGTTGGACCATCTGCGAAACTCCGTCTTGCGCGCACTACTCGAAGCCACGACCCGATGCGTGCGCCAAGTGGGGGACGAGGTCGAGCTGGTGGTCGACTGGGTGGTCGATATTCAAACCGTGGTGGTGGTCGCGGTCGAGGGAGCTTCGGTGACACCACACCAGACACCGTTGAAGGTCCGACTTTAGAGTTTACACACAGTTTTTTGTTTACAATTCGCGCCAGAAATCGGCGAGATGACCCATGAATGTGAGGGAGAGCTTGTTCTCACACTGACGAACAAAAAGGTACGCTGAGACGTTGCTCATGGAGAGATTTGTTACCTAGCAAGTTACGTAGGTTCCTTACTTCAATAGTTATATTTTCCTGGAAAGCAAGGCAGTCGTAGGGAAAGTGGAAGAAATTTTTGGGAGTATCAATGATGTGGTACGTGATTTGTATCAAATTTTCATGCAATATATGAGGTGAAAATCATGTGCAGAAATTCACCGTCAAACTATCAGACGGTGTCCTCGCAACTTCTTACAAGCGTGGTAAGTATGACTTAATGTGACTTTTTTATCATTGTCTTAACTTAATACGCGCTAAAGGGGACAAATTTTTCATCAGCCCAGATAAACTTTTACCGATGGAGCGGTTCACTCAACCAAATTCAAGCAGGTATGCCTTGTATAAGCTTTAGACACTGCAACCTCAACTAAAATGACCTGAAGAAAAATTTCCGGACAAGGAACTGCAAGAGGAGGCGGACGAGGAGGTGGACGAGGAGGACGAGGCGCTAGAGGACGTGCTGCAGGACGGGGAAGAGGTAGAGGTGGACGTTTCTCAGGGCGAACTTGAGCTTGATCAACTCTACCGACGCGCCAGATATTCTTGAAGACGACAATAAGAATGTAAAAACAACGAAGACCACAAATTTTGAAGAATGTCACGCCAACCGTTCTGTGTTTTAGTTCGTATGTCGAACTATTTGCGAGGAGAATCCCAATGCATAGCCAAGCCCCTACGAAGGAGCCTAAACTTTCAGTCGGGTGAAGTCTTGATTGATAAAGAAAACCTATTTCATTGAACGACTCAGTCTATTGTTCGAAATGACTCAGAAGATTTTATTACAGCAGTCAAGTTTTAAATAACTGGTACCGATATTGCCTGACAACAAGGACTCACAGCTTGAACTACACCCATAGAGCTCTATGGTGTTCACCGGTTACATCGAGACACAGGGCATGTTTACTCTCCTTTTTTGGAGGATTTATTCATGAGTGACTTGTGAATGTGCGGAATGACGCCACCCCCCGCAATAGTGGCCTTGATGAGAGTATCCAGTTCTTCATCACCTCGGATGGCAAGTTGAAGGTGTCGGGGAGTAATGCGTTTCACCTGAGTGTGATACTCGGGTCATATATTGGGGTGATATTAGCTTGCTTACTTACCTTCAGGTCCTTCGACGCATTACCTGCCAATTCCAGGACTTCAGCAGTAAGATACTCTGTTTGGCTGTAAGCACTCTAGTTGGACATGTGATTGTGATTACTCACCTAGAATAGCGGCCGAGTATACCGCCGCGGTTGCTCCAACCCTACCACCCGATGCAGCACGGTTCTAGAATGTATGATGTCAGTTTCTTTTGCAGTATTCAAGCGTGATTAATGAAAAAGCCGCGAGCTGGAGATTTCCAAATTTTGAATTTTTAAACGGTCCTTTCGCACAAAGATGGTGGTTCCACAGGTCGAGGTTATAAGAAAGGAGCGAGAATGAATGATCGGGATGTGAAAAAATATCCATACCTTCAAAAATCGGTGGATACGACCGACTGGAAACTGGAGACCAGCTTTCACGGAACGAGACGTAGGTTTACGTTTGTCTCCTTTTTTGGAGGACATGGTACCCTTGGCCCCTTTGCCGGAGAGTCCCTTGCCAGAAAGCCCTTTAGCTCCTTTGCCAGACATGTTTTGCGATTATGGCACTCGCGTAGGCAACAAGTTTTGTCTTCGAAGAGGTGAATCTCCGCCCTGACTGTAAGGTCACTGTACCGCGCGAGGTCTGGAATTCAACCGCCAGACCGGCGGATTTCTCCGCGGTGACGAATCCGATCACTCTGAAAGAGAAGAAATATGACACTTTAGCATGGGATTGCGAAAAACAAATTCATACTATCGTACATTTTGAGAAGCTATTTTTCTACAGCTCATATGAATATTAGAGGGACATTTTCCACAAACACGGTTTTCTTGTACCGGCGAAAATTCAAGGCGAAAATTCATGTACACATAGGCAATTAATGTACACATGGGTCATGACCCGTCTTGCGATACACAGCCATCATTCGAGGTCACGATCGAGACAAAGCGTCACCGTTACTGCAGAAGTCATCAAGGCGGTCACATCCGCACGCTGCGACGCGGATCTTACCGACGCGCCGTCTCGGGCAACATATACGGCATCCAAGAGCTGTTCGCGCGCGTCGAAACAGTCGGAATCCAACCGCGTGACCGGCACGCCGGGGAAATGCATCGCAAAGTCTTCATCAATCGACATTTCGTCGTCGCTTCTTTCGTGCGCACCGGGCTGTGTTTCAGGAACGAACATGATTACTGCGTGTTTGAACCGATCAAACAAACATCCAGGCACGCGTGTGCGCGCATGTGCTCGTATCGAGCGCGCCGTGGCGACGTCGCGCGGAGAAACGCGTGGAAATTCGTCACGAAATCGCGACGAAAAACCGTTTCAGGACGCCGCGACGGTGGTGATAATATAATTCAACTTGATGGATGAAACTCGAAATAACTAGAGTTCGATGAGCAACATTTTTCGCCTAAAGCCCTAGATCTTGCGCTAAAGAAACCGTGTTTCTGGAAAATGCCCCCCTTAGAAATTCTTAGTAAGAATCCACACAATTTTACACGCATTTAGGTCGATCAGGTTCTGCCGCATAAGATGCCGCACGTTAGCGAGTTGTTATCTATATTATGTGGTATAGGATGGGATGATTTATCGTTAGCGTGTGACCGGCCGGTCTCAGGTCGGCAAGGTGTTCGGATAGCACGATCTACGCAGTCACAACGAGCGGTGCCACAACCGCAGATCTGGTGATTCCGTGAAACAACCGCTGGAAAATTTAGGCAATAAGTTTAAGCATGTTCACAATCGCGGCGAGCTCCAAGGCGCTCTCAACGACGAAGGTTCACGCCAGGCGAAACAAGGCCCCGAAACCTATTGGGCACCCGCAACAAAGAGCAAAACTTGCGGCGCCGCTCACGCTCGCAACAAGTACGTGAACCCAGGTGACGCGCGCTTTTATGTGGAGTGAGGCCTAGATCAATACTGACTAGCATCACTCACACGCCACCTCGTTTCCTTTTTTCCATGTGTTTGTTGTGTTTGTGGCATCTGTTCTGAAGGTTTGGTTCTCAGGTTTTGTAACTTTCGCTCACGAGGCTCATGCCCACGATTCTGTCCAAGCGATTGAGGCTCAAGTAAGTATTAGCATCTCAATCTTCATGAACTACTGCTTTCGAGTATTTTCTAACTTTATCATACTAGATGGCGCAAATTGCTGATGTTCCGACCCCCCTACTCTATTTCGGGTTTCTTGCGTCTTCTTTGACTTTCGCAGCCGGAGCGGTAAGATAGTACTCATCATTAAGGCTAAAACCTAAAACTAACACTCCACTAGTACATTGCTCTCAGCAAGGTCAAGCTCATCTAAGGAGAAAGTAAGCTCTTCAACTGCCGCAAAGTTTGTTTGATTCTTTGCAATAGACAATTTAAGTTTGTAAGCAAATCAGACATCGCGTACATCGGTCTAAAGAATCGCCGCTTACACAGCACTGTGAAGTCCTGTGGCATCCGAGAGCTCGTTAGTATCTAAACTTGTACTGTCTATTAGGGCTTGACATTCTGATGTGACTTCCACGCATGGAGGAGAGATGGAAGGCATGGTTTGAGCTCTGTGATTTCAAATACATCGACGTGCTAAAGATTCATGCGGAATCAACTATCTTGACGCGTTGCGCCTCTTAGAATTCGCTCGCATACATGGGAATTCCTGAAGTATTGACAGCGAGATGTGTTGGGTGTTCGATGACAGAGTCAATTAAACCATACGTGACTGCCTCCTCCGCTGACATGAAAAAGTCACGGTCGGTGTCTTCCATAACTTTTTCCAATGACTGATTGGTGAATTCGGCAAGGTATCCATTCAAAGTGGACTTGTGGTGCATGATCTCATTTGCCTGGATCTCAATGTCTGCAGCCTGACCCTGCGCACCGCCAAGTGGTTGGTGAATCATGATCCGACTATTCGGTAGACTGAAACGCTTTCCTTGTGTGCCTGAAGCGAGAAGGAACGCACCCATGGAAGCTGCAAGACCAACACAGACAGTTGAAACGTCTGGGCGTATATGTCGCATGGTGTCAAATACTGCCATCCCTGCCGTGACCGAACCGCCGGGAGAGTTTACGTATAGCGTGATGTCTTTATCTGGATCATTCGCATCCAACCATAACAATTGTGCAACGATTAAGTTGCAACTATCGTCATCAACTGCACCACCCAGCCGAATGATGCGTTGATTCATGAGTTGGCTAGCTACACTCTGAAACCTCTCCACCACCAGCGGCGACGGCCCCTTGCCTTGTTGCGCGTAAATGGTCCTAATGAAGAATATTACGTATGTTGATACACCCGTATTCAATTTACCTTGAGTTAACCAAGCTGTCTCGTTCTCCGGAAGCATTAGTCCGAGACTGCAGCCGACTCGTCGACCTGCGAGGGTTTCAACTGCGGGTTAGTAGCGCTCAAGTCAAAGACTAGTTCATCGGAATGATGGAAACAGTAGGAAAACGCAATGTGCACCATTTCGAATGGGGCTTCGTTTCGTACCTATTCGCCTGGCGAAACGCCTCCCTACCGATAGGTTTACAGTACCTGCGTGTAGCACGTTGTTGTAAACTCGGGCACTGGACCATACTCATGCTCAACTTTTACAGTCGTCCGCGCTGCAGCACAAATTTATGTTTTAAAGATTTTTGTGGAATGCACAACAAGCGTGGCCAGAGTGTACTGCAGGTCGCACGCTCGAAGTCCTACGGGCAGTCGCAGTCTGCGGTTCTACAAAAAAATCGCTGCAACTATTTTGAGTGTATTCACGCCCACCTATCTAGTAAAATCCTCGCCGATGATTGATATTGATATCAAATAGTATGTGAGGGCGGGGCCCCGGCCACATAATACTCGGGAACATTCGTGTATTTAGTGGTGGAATATTCTAACATATCTGATATACTAGTAATGTAGCTAAGTAAGATTGTGAAAGTTTTGCGGCCGCCGTAAAACCGTGAAATCGCAGGTGCTCGTGTTGACATAGAGGAACGCTTCATACTACGGCGGCCACGACACTCCGGTGTTTGAATCTGTGAAGCTTGAATTGACTTGAAACAATTATGGTGCGTCAAC
>MPLT02035479.1_pt1 | contig 12452 bp, 7 predicted proteins | sample 1617391 | NCBI WGS metagenome assembly MPLT02 (sample SAMN05944800, study PRJNA350692) | marine metagenome | biome: marine; feature: ODZ; material: water; isolation source: 70 m water sample filtered on 0.2 um supor filter | place: Pacific Ocean | collected 2012-04-08 | depth 70m m
AGATCGAACGTACCGGAGAGGGCGCTCCGGAAAGCGCGTTCGCGGCCGTGCTCGGGATTCCGGATGAGGTCATCGAGCGACCTCTCGAAGCGTCCGCGTGAGCGCGCCGGAGAAGAAACTCGCGCGAGATTGCGTCAGTGACGACGTCGAATCGAAAGCGCCCATCGAAGCGCTGATTCGAGTTTGATAAACGCAATCTCTCGTGTCTTTCGTTCTGGCGCACGAGTAAAATATCACAATTTATTTTTTGTTATTATACCAAACAATTTCGACGTTTCTTCACTCGGCGACGGCGGGTTTCGCCTCGTCGCAAAAGCGGTAATCCATCTCGCAATTCATGGCCCAGTGGAACTTGTCTATCAACGCCTTCGTGAACACCACGTTCGGTGGCACTTCGTGACGCTTACACCAGGAGATGGTGATTCTAGGATCGAGGTAGTTGATTTTAGACGTACCGAGCGACACCGTTTTCAGCTCCTCCTTCATGTTCATCTGAATGGCCAATTTGTTGGCGCGTTCCTTGAGCGCGGCGAGCTTCTTCTTTTGGTTCTTGTCGTCCTTCTTCTTCTTCATCTCGGTGATTTGTTTCGCGAGGCCTTTCTTCTTTTCGTTGAGTTTGTCCATCTGCGCGTCGTGCGCCTTGCTCACGCCCTTTTGGTGATTACACAAAATGGCAACCTCCTTGTTGGCGGCGTCGTACGTCGCCTTTTTCTGAAGCGTCGTGTCCTTGTTGTTGGTGTCCTTCAAGAGACGGTCGAGCGTGATGGAGGCGTTGTACGTGCGGAAAACCTTAATGGTGAGGCCCGGCATGAGGGTTTGAAGGTGCGCGTTCACCTTGGAGGGATCCACGGCGTCGAAAATGTCCATCTCTGGACCTTTGCCGCGAACAAAGCGCTGCAAGCACTTGTACGCCGTCTCGTCAATCTTGTGCTGTTGGAGATATTGGATGGAGTCCTTACCCAAGAAATCGAACTCGATGACGTTGTCCTCCATAAACTTGATGTGTCCGGCGCGAAGCGTGCACACACCGACGGTATCGGCGAGATCTTCATCCTTTTCGCCACCGGCACGAAGGGCGAGTTTATCCACCAAGTACGTCGTGACGGCGAGCTGCGCCATCTCCTTGGATTCACTCGCCATGTTTCTCTTGTAGTCGGCTCGGATCTTCTCAATGAATTTATGGAGTGAACGGGCCTTTTCGTACTTCTTCTGGTCGCTTTCCGCCTTGACGCTCGAAGTGGCACCGAATTGCACGTACTTCCAATCCTTGGTGTTGACGACGTCGTTCCAGCCCGCCAACCACGTCGCCGTGTCGTTGTGGATGACTGCCTTCCAACGGTGTCCAGCCGGAGGCTCAGGAACCTTGGCGTCTTTTCCTATGTTGATGGTGATGTCTTCGGGCATAACGCGTCGCTTGATCTTCCCCATCTTCGGGTGTTCACCGCGTCCGCGGAACAAACCCGGAGGCTCGATGCGAAAGTTCCCAACCTTTTCCCGTCTGCCGTCGATGGTGGCCCACGTGTACGGTTCTTCAGCCTTGTCCTTTTCCGCCTTAATGCGCTTCTTTTCTTCGCTCGTCATCTCTTTCTTCTTCTCTCTAATCGCCAAGAAGTGCATGAACATCTTGGTGAAATCGCACTTGGTAAAGTCAGTGATGAACGCGTGCGGACCATTCTTGAGGGCGGCTTTGAATCCATCCATGAAATTCTTCACAAAGACTGGCTTTTGAGCGTAATCCGTGTCCTTCATCACGGCGAAGAAACCCGCTATCTCCTCTTCGTGCGGCAAGAGCACGATATCTTGACCGTCGTACGTCAACGGCACGCCGTGCGGCTCGTACGCCGGCGGAAACACCACGCCGTTGTGTTCGAGCGTCTTCCACTGCACCACCGCCCCTTTCTTCACGCCGCCCACGTGTTCGCTCAAATTCTTCTTCGGACGCTTCACCGCGGGCTTAGACTCTCTCGCACGCTCGCGTTCCTCTCTCGCTCGCTTCTCCGCGCGCTTCCTCTCCTTCTTCAACTTCATCAACTTACGCTCGCGCTCCTCTCTCGCCCGCTTCTCGGCGTAACCCTCGCTCGGGGCTCTCGCGATTGGCCGCGCGTCCTCCTCATCGCTCGAGCTATCCAATCGCGAGTTCTGCTTCGCGGGCATCGCCACCGGTCTCTTAGACATTTTAAATCCACCCACGGGCGGTCTCGGCGTCACCACCGGCGGTCGCGCGACGACCGGCGGCGGTTTCGCCGTCGCCGTCGCCGCCGTCGCCGCCGGCAAATGCGTCGAGGGTCGGGGCACGACCGAGCTCAGCGGCTTCCCGGGGCTCACCAGCTTGGCGCGCTGCGCCAAAGGTACGTCATCGTCATCGCTGGACGCGTCCCCCGCGGCGCTCGCACCGACGCTCGCGCCCGCGCTCGCGCCCGTCGTCACCGGCGCGCTCGGTCGCGCCACCTCGGTCGGTCGTTCGCTCGCGTGTGAGGGCGCCACCGGCGGCGCTCCCGTCGACGTCGCGCGCGCGCGAGCCGCCAGAGGGATGTCGTCGTCTTCGCTCGAGCTGTCCAAACGCGCCATCGCGTCCGAGAGGACTCCAGAAGATCGCCGCGCGCGGCTCAATGTCGATCGCGACTTCATTTTGAAAATGTACAATTCCGAGTCAGCACGCGCCCATCGACCGCACGCGTCGACGCGGTCGATGGAGACGTCCGCGCGCGCGCGCGCGGTGAGAGGGGAGCGCTAGGCGTCATGTCGCGCGATGGTGGGGCGGGAAAACGGAAACGCGAGCGCGCGAGAGCGATGGGCGCGCGAGGGACGAAAGCGCCTCGATACGACTTCGAGGCGCTGGCGCGCGCGGACGAGGCGTTCGGGGCGGTGGTGACGTGGCGGACGTGCGCTAAGACGGGGAAACGGACGTGTGGGATGGATTTTACCGATTGGACGTCCACGAAAGCGCTGACGGGGGCGATATTGAGAGTGGAGCACGGGGTGGTGGGATGGGACGTGCCGCGGGGACACTTGGTGCCGACGGCGACGAATCGAACGCGGTATGTAGAGTGGTTGGAGAAGTTGTATCGGTTGTCCTCGCCCGTCGAGGCGAATGGGGGCGAGGACGTCGGTGTGGCGCGCGTGTTGGACGTCGGGACGGGTGCGAGCGTGATTTATCCTTTGCTCGGAGCGTCGACGCTCGGGTGGCGATTCGTCGGCACGGACGTGACGGACGAGGCGTTGGAGAGCGCGAGGGAGAATCTGCGAAAGAATCCTCACCTCGAACGTTTGATAGAGATACGGGATGCGCGCGATGAGGACGGTTCGCGCGATCGTATCCTTCGCGGTGTCGTCAAGGAGGGGGAAACGTTTACGTTTTGCATGTGTAATCCGCCGTTTTTCGAATCCATGGAGGACGCCGGGTTGAATCCGAACACCGCGTGCGGTGGGACGGAGATCGAGATGGTGTGCCCGGGAGGAGAGGAGGCGTTCGTGAAACGCATGTTCGCGGATTCGCTCGAGATGAAGGAATCGATTCATTGGTTCACGACGATGTGCGGAAAGAAGAGCACGATGACGAAGATGCGAAGTCTCTTCCACGCCACGCGCGTGCCCGCCGTTCGCACGACGGAGCTCGTGCACGGGAAAACGTCGAGATGGTGCATCGCGTGGTCGTTCTCGAAAGACGCCGCGAGCAAGGCGAACGTGCCTTTGCCGGATCCCGAGAAATTGAAAAAGGTGGCGAAGACGCTCGAGAAGCGCGGGGAGACGACGGACTAGAATTGTAGAATTTGTAGACTATCTAAAATTTACAGCTCGGATTGAACGTACACGGAATGAGCTCGTCGTCCAGCGCCCAATACGGGAAACCTAAATCGTCCGAGCTCGCCTGCTGCACGCGCACGACTTTGCTCATGGACCTGCGTTTCTTCATGCGCGGTCGTTTACCCCACGTCTGATCTTTCGCGTACCGCGCCCACGGTCTCGAGCTTCCATCCGCGTGCATTTTCCGATCCCAAGTCACCCCGTCTCCTTCATCCGCCGGCGGCGGCGGTAAAAATGCGCTCCCGACGGCAACCTCGGACGCGTCGCCCGCGTCTCGCGCAATCGTGTCTTTATCCGTCTGAAACAAAAACTCGTAATCGAACAAGCGTCCCTTGAGATACTTCTTCAGCTCCCCTCGCCCCATCTTATGATCACCGTACCGATCGTTCGACACGATGAACGCCTCTCGCTTCCTCGCGTACTCGATGATTGTCAAATCATCCGCGCTTCGCTTTCCGTCCCGCTCGACGAGTTTTAACCGTCCTCTCTCCGCCTCCGCCGCCAACCGTTCGTTCCTCCACCTCCCGTTCCCCAGATACGTCACGTGTCTCGCCACGACCGCGTCTAAACTCCCACCATCGCACAGTCCGTGCAGAGGTCCCTCCACGTACGTCGACGGCACGAAACACACGACGTCCACCGCGCCGCCGCCGCCGTCGCCGTCGCCTCTCGAAAAGTGTTCCAACGCCTTCGTCACCCCTCTCGACAGCGGACACTTATGTTTACTCCCGAACGCCGCGTGCAGCGCCGCCGAGTAACACCACGCGATGTTCGCGCCGTCGCACACCACCAACCACCGCTCCCTCGCGTCTCCTCTCCCGCTCGCGTCGTCGGTCCCTTCCGCGTCTTTCCCACCGCTCGCGCGCGCGACGCCGCCGACGCGTCGCCCTCGCTTCCCTCTCCGTCTCCCCGACGAGGACGTCGTCGAGGACGAACGAGACGCGCTCGACGCCGTCATCGCGCGCGCGACGGACGATGCCGCCCCTCGCGCGCTCGACGCGCCCGAAGACGTCGACGCGCGCCGAAAAAGCGCGCGCCCGAAAGGTGTGCTAAACCCTAAACCCTAAACCCTCAGGGGCACATGTGCGCCTCTCGTGAGTCATGACTCGTCACATATTAAATACTCGGGACGACGCCATGTACGTAGTGTGACGTGACATCGCCCATACCGACGACAAAGTCCGGGCGCGACACGACGCGACGAAGGCCCGAGGACGTCCCGACCGACGCGCGAACCCGCAGACGGCGACGGGGACGCGAAAAAGCGCGACGAACGAACGAGACGAACGAACGAGACGCGCGCGAACGCGACGACTCGGACGGACGGCGGCGCGCGAGTGAACGGAAGATCGATCGATCGATTTGATTTTTGACTTCATCTTGGATTTGAACGCGAGGCTCGACCGATCGGGACGCGCGCGCGCGCGGTGTGAACCATGGGCGCGCCGGAGATGGACGGTGACGCGTGTGCGAGACGCGTGGGAAGGCTGTACGACCACTGGCGCGGTGGAGGTAACGAGGATGCGTTCGGAGGCGCCACCGCGCTCGTCGTCGGGACGGGGGCGAACAAGGAGGACGACTTGCGATACCTCAAGGGCGTCGCCGCGCAGGTGTGGTTGTTCTCGTATGAACTTCCGGACACGCTGTTGATGTTCACGGAGAGTAAAGTGCGAGCGATCGCGGGGGGGAAGAAGGCGACGCTGTTGGAGAGCGCGAGGGAATTGTTGAAGGAGTCGCGCGGGTTGGATCTCGAGGTGCTCGTAAAGCCGAAGGGCGAGGACGGGAGCGCGCAGGCGGATGTCTTCGTGGAGGCGATCAAGAGCGAGAAATTGGTGGTTGGGATGGTGGCGAAGGAGAAGAATGAGGGGGTGATGATGACGCGAGTGACGAAGGCGCTGAATGAGGCGGGGATTGAGATTAAGGATATCACGAGCGGGTTGGCGCACGCCATGGCGGAGAAGGACGAAAAGGAGGTGGAGTTTGTGAAGGAGGCGGTGACGCTGACGAGCAAGGCGTTGGCGTACGCGGTGTCGCAGATGGAGGAGACGATCGAGGATGAGAAGAAGATGACGCACGCCAAGTTGTCCGAGATGACGGAGGATACCATCATCGATCCGTCCAAGCTCGGTTTGAAAATCGCGCCCGAGCACGTGGACATTTGTTATCCGCCAATCTTCCAATCTGGCGGTGAGTACGACTTGAAATACAGCGCGGAGAGCGCGGGGACAAAGTTGCACTACGCTTCTCCTCCCGCCGTCGTGCACATGTCCGTCGGCGCGCGATATACGCAGTATTGCTCCAACGTCGGACGCACGTACATGGTGGACCCGACGTCGGCGCAAGAGGCGACGTACGCCGCCGTCCTCGCCGCGCAAGAGGCGGGCATCGCCGCCCTGGTCGACGGTGCGACGTGTTCGTCCGTCTACGAGGCCGTCAAGGCGTCGCTCACGAGCGCCGAGGGCGTCGACGGGGCCATGTTGGCGTCCAAGCTCACGAAGAATGTCGGCACCGCCATGGGTCTCGAGTTTCGCGACATGACCTTTGTGTTGAACGGAAAGTGCGAAAACAAGATCAAGTCCGGCATGGTGTTCAACCTCGCGGTCGGTTTGCAAGGTCTGAAGGAACCGTCCGCCAAGGAAGGAAGCAAGAGCGAGACGTACGCCATCATGATCGCCGACTCTGTTTTGGTCGGCGCCGCCGGCGAGGCGGCGGCCGTCTTGACGACGAACCCGAAGGGTGTCAAGGAAATATCATACGTGACGAACGACGACGATGACGAAGAGGAAGAGGAAGACGCGGACGCTGAGATTAAGATCAAGCAAGGTGGCGTGATCTTGGACGCCAAGACGCGCGCCGAGCAATCCGGTCCGAGTTCGGCGGAGGATCGCGAGCGCAGACAGCGCGCGTTGGCGGATAAAAAGAACGCCGAGACGTACAAGAGATTGACGCAAGCGGGCGAAGAAGAAGTCCAAAACGCCGCGATGGGTTCTTCGGCTGAATTTGTTTCCTACAAATCTATGCGAGACGTTCCGACGCCGAGACACAACGAGCTCGTACTCGCCGTCGACGCCGACCGCGAATCCGTCCTCGTGCCCATTTACGGTCAACTCGTGCCTTTCCACATCATGTCCGTGAAGTCCGCGTCTGTGAGTCAAGACGCCGGGAATGCGTTCGTCCGCATCAACTTCCAGCACCCGACCGGCTCGTCCGCAGCGCAACAAAAGTACGCCGCCGCGGTGAGATTTCCGAACTCGATCTTCTTGAAGGAGGTGAGCTTCCGAAGCGTCGACGCTCGTCACGCCAACCACGTTGTGCAAGAGATTCAAGCTTTGCGACGCAACATCGTGGCCAGAGAAACCGAACGCGCGCAGCGCGCCGATTTAGTTCGCCAAGAGCGACTTGTGCTCTCCTCTGGGCGCGTGCACCGCCTGACAGGCTTGTGGATGTTGCCGACATTCGGCGGTCGCGGCGGTCGCAAGGCGGGCACTCTCGAGGCGCACACGAACGGTTTGCGATACATCGGCGCCAAGATGGACGAACAAGTCGATATCATGTACGAAAACATTCGCTTCGCCTTCTTCCAGCCGGCCAAGCAAGAGATTAAGACGTTGATTCATTTCCACTTGAAGAATCCTATCATGATCGGCAAGAAGAAGACGCAAGACGTCCAATTCTATCAAGAGGTGATGGAGGCGGTGCAAAACTTGGACGGCGGTCGTCGTAACATGTACGACCCGGATGAGATCGAGGACGAGCAGCGCGAGCGCGAGCGTCAAAAGAAGATCCAGAAAGAGTTTAGCCACTTCGCCAAGAGAGTGCAAGACGTTTGGGAGAAGGATTTCCCGCACCTCAACTTGGAGTTTGACTCTCCATACCACGAGCTCGCCTTCCAAGGCGTCGCGCACAAGACCACGGCGAGAATTTTGCCGACGACGTCGTGCTTGGTCGAGCTCACGGAGTTCCCTCCGCTCGTCCTCGCCTCTCAAGACATCGAGGTTGTCAACTTGGAGCGCGTCGGTTTCCACCTGAAGAACTTTGACATGGCCATCATCTTCCGCGACTTTAACCGCGAAGTCCATCGCATCGATCAAATCCCGAGCCAATACTTGGAGAACATCAAACAGTGGTTGACGACGCTCGACATCAAGTACTACGAGGGTAAGGCGAACTTGAACTGGAAGCCATTGTTGCGTCAAATCAAGGAGGACCCGGACGGTTGGCTCGAAGCTGGTGGTTGGGAATTCCTCAACAACGAAGCCTCCGACGAGGAAGAGGACGAAGACGAAGAGGTCAGCGAATTCGAACCGAGCGACAGTGAAGAGGAAGAATCTGAGGAGGAGTCCGAGTCCGAGAGCGTGTACGACTCCGAGGACGAGGACGAGGAGGAAGAGTTGGACGAAGACGAGGAGGAAGGTTTGTCTTGGGACGAGCTCGAGGAGAAGGCGGCGAGAGAGGACGCCGACATGAGCGACAGCGACGAGAGACCGCGCAAAAAGAAACGTTAAACTTAGACTTACGACGCCACGTGATAAAACAACCCACGAATACGATGCATATTCGCGTCCCGCGTCCCGCGTCCCGTTTCCGTTCCCCACATCACTTTTCGACCCGCCGAGCGCCGCGACGAGCATCGACGCGCGGGATGTCTTATCTGCTGCCGCATCTAAAAAACGGTTGGGCGGTGGACCAGGCCATCCTCTCCGAGGACGACCGCGTCGTCGTCATACGGTTCGGTTCGGACGCCGACGACACGTGCATGCGCATGGATGAGGTATGCGCGCGAAATCGAGCGAGCGAAGAGGCGATGACTAACCGTCGTACGCGTGCAGACCTTGGCGGGGGTGGCGGATAAGATTAAGAACTTTGCAATCATCTATCTGGTGGACATCAACGAGGTGCGGGCGAGAGACGAACGAGCGACCGCGCTCGACGCGCGCGCGCTCGGGACGCGGCGACTGACGGCTGGCCTCGGCGCGCGCAGGTTCCGGACTTTAACGCGATGTACGAACTGTACGATCCGTGCACGGTGATGTTCTTTTTTAGAAATAAACACATTCAGATCGATCTCGGGACGGGTAACAACAATAAGGTCAACTGGGCGATGGACGATAAGCAAGAGTTTATCGACATCGTGGAGGTTGTCTACACGGGCGCGCGCAAGGGGAGAGGTTTGGTCGTGTCGCCGCGCGATTACAGCACAAAGTATCGCTACTAGATATGAATCATCACATGTACATTGTAACTAGAATTATTCTTCACGTCTCTCGAATCGAATCAGCTCGGCGCTCGCTTGACGCCTCGGACGTCTCGCACGCCGCCGGCGGTGATGGTGTACTTGGCGCGCGCCTGCGCCAGTCGCGGTGATTTCGTGATGAAGGCCACGCGATCGTCATTTTCCCAGCTCAGAATCACTCTCGTCGTGCACGCGTGCGCGTACGATTCCCCGAGCGCCGGTACCAATCGCGCTGGTCCGTCGCGCTGCGGCTTCACCGTCACCTGATTCACCGTCACCACCGCCACCTGTCTCGCCGTCGCGATGGACATCAATCGATTCGTCATCTTGGATAAGATTGTCGTTCGAAGCGCCATGTCTTGAAAATCCTGTCTAAAGTGAAACGCCACGCTGTCTATGACGACCAATCGCACCTTGGGATGCTCGGCGATGAACTCGCCCAACGTCTCCAACACCGCCAAGAGTTCCGTCACCTCGTGACATCGAAACAAGTGAATCCCGCGTAAAATCTTCTCCGGCGTGAACGTCTTCATCGCCTCCTCCATCTCACGCTTCCCACCGTCCTCGGGCGTCAGCGCCGTCATCTTTCCGAGATATTCCACCAACGCCGAGGCCATGTCCATCGCGCGCTCCGCCATGAAACTCCCCTCCGTGTCCACGTACACCGCCTCCCCCTCCAATCCATTGAACGCCTCCGGCGTCTGCGTGGACACGCACAACTGCGTCGCCAACTGCGTCTTTCCTATTCCCGGACATCCACAAAATTCCGTGATCTCCCCGCTCGAGACGCCTCCGCCCAACGCGTCGTCCAGCGCCTCGCAAAACGTAAAGACGCGTCCTCGCGTTCTCTCCTCCTCTAATAACTCAGCCGCGCTCCTCGCCCCGCGCAGCGCCGCGCCCTCACCGCCTCGTCGCGCCGCTTTGAGCGCATCGTTCGCGTCGTCCAGGGTCAACGCCGCCTCGCGCGCGAGAGAGGAGGCGGACCCGCCCGTGATGCGAATCAAATCTCGAACCGAATGGAATCCCGCGCGTTGGAGTTTGGAGCGCACGGACGGGGCGAGCGGGAGCGAGGTGAGGGCGTAGGAGTCCTGGAACCACGACGCGGTCGAGGCGTCGTAGGAGGGACCCGCGGGATCCATCCTCGCGCGCGAAGTGACGACGCGCGGCGGGGGTCGGTTGCGGTTGCGAATGGACCATTCGAAAGAAAAGATGGATGGACATTGGATATACATAAACAGCGGGCGTGGGTGAACGTCGTCGAGAGCGCCGACGACGTCGCGTGATTATTGTGATTTATCACTCTTGGGAGCGACGAGACCGTCGCGGATGGCGGCGAGGAACTCTCGCGCGTGGCGACGCGCGGCGTCGAGCGCCGGCGCCAGCGACTTGGCGGCGGATTTGGCGGATTGAAACCCTTCGATCGCTCTCGCTCGGACGACGGTGACGGCGTCGTTGAGATAGTTTTCGTTCAAGTCACCGACAAAGGCGGTGAGCTTGCCGGCGTACGCGGACGTCGCCTCTTTACCCTTCGCGGCGAGGGCGAAGAGATTATCGCTGCTCGATTTGAGCAACGGTTCGAGCTGTTTCTGCGCCCCGTCAAACGCCTCCTTCAACCCATCGATCGTCTCTTCGATCGCCTCGCGAAATTCCAACGAAAAGAACTCATCCATCTTCGCCTCGACGTACGCCCGCGCGTCGTTCACAGCCTCGACGCACCTCGCGTAGGCGCGTTTCGCCGCCGCCGCGCACCGTTCGGGCCCGTACGCGTACGCCACGACCATCCCCGTCAACGCCCCCGCGATGAACATCTCACGCACACCAAGCGTCGGCATTCGCACGCCTCCTCCCGCGGACCTCACTTTCTCTCCGAGCACCGTCTCGTCCGCTCCGCGTCCCGCGCCGCCGCCCAGCGTCGCCTCCGCCTCTCTCCCGCTCGTCGCGAACAACGGCGCCGTCATCGTCACCAGCGTCTCTCGCATCGTTCGCATCGCGCTCTCGATCGCATTCTCACTCCCCGCGCTCTCCACCGTCGTCACCGCGCGCGCATCGTCTCGCATCGCCCCGAAGAGCGCGTCGACGCCGGTTCGAATGGTTGGATCCATCTCGCGCGCTTTTCGAAGCGCCGCGTCGACGTACCCGCGATTCTCGGCGTACGCACCGAGCGCGAACGCGCCCACGGGGGCGATGATTCGCGTCGTCATCGTCACCGCGCGCGATGGGTCTCGAGCGTCGCGCAGTGCGGACGAATCCATCATCGCGTCGTGGGACGGCTGGTTCCCCTCGGATGAGAGAGAAGATATCGTATGTCGCGAGGATGGACGCTTGGTGCGATTACACGGCGCGACGACGGGTGAAAAGCTCGGGAAGGGGACTAGGACTCGCGAACGTCGCCCATGGCCTCGCGACGCTCGTCGACGGACCAACACTTACCGCCGGATGTGACGTCGTCGGCGCGCGCCGCGAAGGCGGCGGCGTCGGCGGCGGTGCCGTCGGCGTACGCGCCGCGAGAGGCGTCTCGTTTGGCTTCTTCGCTCGCGCGCGCGGCGATCTGTTCGAGCGTCTCGCCCGTGTATGTGTCCACGCCGTCGACGATACCGACGCCGGTTTGGACGCGCACGCGTTGACGGAACGCATCCTTTTCGCCCTTGTATTCGGAGTCGCACGCGGCGAAACAGGGAACCATGACGGCGGCGTCCTCGTAGAGCGGCGGCGGCGTCGTGTTAAACTTCCATTGACAGGAGAAATCGTCGTAGTTTGGTTGAATGTGTAAATCCATGCCGAAATCTTCCTTGAGCCACTCCTGCGAGGGGGCTTTACACGTGTTCACGCACACGCTCGCGCACTGGGACGTCTCCAAAAATCGACATCGCTCCGCCTTGACCGCCTGCGGGACTCTTATACATTTCGGCGCGTTCGCGAACGTTTTCCGCAACCACTCGGGCGTCGGCACCTCGACGTGATCGACGCCCTCCATCGGACCCATCAACCACGGAAATAAATTCGTAAACACGAGAACAAAGGCGTAATTCGCCATCCACTCGGGCGCGTTCGGCGCGACGAGCCTCTTCCACGCCGGCGGTATCCATCCAATCTTCAACGCCGGTAAAATCCCCGCAAACACCCTCTTCGCCCGTACCTGCACGTCCCTCGCGTTCCCTTTCATGTCGTTCACCTCTCGCACCGCCGTCATGATCCCAGGAAACTCCGTCCACGGCGTCGGGTCGCCGTCGTCGCCGCCCACCTCGTCGACGAGGAGTCCTCGAATCGTTCGCGTGAGCACCTTGGATATCGGATTCGCGTCGATCGACGCGTAGTTCACCGACCCGTCGGGATTCAGCGGTAACGAACTCTGCGTCGGGACGCCTCCTCGCCACGCCGCGCGCGCGGCGCGGTCGTCGACGGCGCGTCGATCGTC
>MPLT02155606.1_pt1 | contig 12400 bp, 11 predicted proteins | sample 1617391 | NCBI WGS metagenome assembly MPLT02 (sample SAMN05944800, study PRJNA350692) | marine metagenome | biome: marine; feature: ODZ; material: water; isolation source: 70 m water sample filtered on 0.2 um supor filter | place: Pacific Ocean | collected 2012-04-08 | depth 70m m
CTAAGCCTGGGCTTGGAAGAGTATCTTGTCAACTTAGAAATAGATGTATGAGGGGATGCCAGTATGGAGCATATTTTAGTAGCAATTCATCAACACTTCCTGTTGCTGAAGCTACGGGAAATATGACATTAATGCCAAATTCTATAGTCCATGAAATAATTTATGATGAGGACACAAAAAAGGCAAAAGGGGTCAGGGTAATTGATAGTGAAAACAATAAATCTTATGAATACTTTGCTAAAGTAATCTTTCTTTGTTCCTCTGCGATAGGATCAACTTCAATATTAATGCAATCAAAGTCAAATAGATTTCCAAATGGTTTGGGTAATGATTCTGGAGAGCTAGGTCATAACTTAATGGATCACCACTTTCAAGTTGGGGCTAGTGGTAAATTTTCTGGGTTTAAAAATAAAACTACTTATGGAAGAAGACCTGCTGGATATTATATTCCAAGATTTAGGAATATAGGAGGAAGAACTAATCAAAAAGATTTCATAAGAGGTTATGGTTATCAAGGAGCAGCAAGTAGAGGATTTATGGGAATTGCAAATAGCAAAGAAGAAATGATTTCTTATGGCCCTAGATTAAAAGAAATTATTGTTCAGCCAAATGAATGGACAGCGGGTCATGGAGCTTTTGGAGAAATCTTACCATATCATGATAATAAAATGGAACTGGATTATGATAAGAAAGATAAGTGGGGATTACCAACTGTTACTTTTAATGCTACAATTAGAGAGAATGAACGTGCTATGAGAAAAGATATGAGACAACAAGCTGCAGAAATGCTTGAAAGATCCGGATTCAAAGATATATACGACTGGGAAGATAAATATGTATTTGGAAATGGAATTCATGAAATGGGAACAGCAAGAATGGGACATGATCCTAAAACTTCAGTTCTAAATAAGTTTAATCAGGTCCATAGTGTTAAAAACGTTTATGTTACTGACGGTGCTTGTATGACATCATCTGGATGTCAAAATCCATCCATTACCTACATGGCATTAACTGCAAGAGCTGCAAATCATGCAGTTGATGAATTGAATAAACAAAATATATAATATGGATAGAAGATCAGCAATAAAAAATATTACACTTTCTTTTGGAACAATTACCCTTTCAACTGGAACGATGTCTATTATTCAATCTTGCCAAACAAACGCAGATAATTGGAGTCCAACGTTTTTTTCTTTATCTGATATACAATTTTTAGAGAAAGTTCTTGAAATTATAATTCCAGAAACTGATTCTCCTGGAGCAAAATCTTTAAAATTGGTCAGATTTGTAGATAGATATATTGATAAAAATATTCGGACATCAGAAAAAGAATTTCTGTCATCCATGATGGATGAATTTATTAATATGATATTAGAATCAGAGAATATCAATTCAATATCTGAAATTGATAGCAAAGCAATCGAAAAGCATCTTTCACTTCATATAGATAGTGGAAGTATTATAGCTAAAGATGGAAACAATTACTCTCAACTGTGTGGCCTATTTAGAGAAATGGCTGTTAGATCCTATAAGTTGACAGAATATGTCCTTACAAACAAATTAGGCTATGTCCCAATTCCTGGATACTATGACGGGAATGTTGATGTTTAGTTTTTCCTTGATACCATATAGACACCAATAAAAACTAACACACAAGCTAATACTTTTGTGAGGTCTAAAACATCACTCCCAACTATAAGTGCAAAGATTATTGTAATAATTGGTTGTAGATAAATAAATGATCCTACAGTTGTGGGTGATAATGTTTTTAATGCATATACATTTAATAAGTAGGTTAGAAAAGTTGTACCTATTACTACATAAGTCATTCTCCAAATTGCAAACCATGGAAGAGTATTCCATTCTACAGCAGTAAATTGATTAAGGGTTAGGGGTGTAGATAATAATAACCCAAATAAGAATGTCCATTTCATCAATGTAAAAACATTATATTTTTTTGTCAAGGGTTTGATGATTACTAAATACCCTGCATAAGCTGAAGCATTTAATAGAAAAAGAGAGTTGCCAACGGGAATGTTTGGAGCATTAATTCCAGTTTTAGAGCTATTAAAAATTAAGAATAATGCACCTGAAAATCCAATTAATATTCCAGATAGTTTTAAAAATGTTATTTTCTCTTTTAAGAATAGATATGATAGAATTAATACTATAACAGGAGAAAGTGTAATTATCACCCCGCTATTAATAGGAGTTGAAAGTTCAAGTCCTCTAAAAAAAGCTAACATATTTACACAAACACCAAAAATAGCTGCAAAAAATATGGTTATAAAATCTTTTCTTTCAACTTTTTCTTTAGGAGTGAATAAACTAATTATCCAGAAAAGTGCAGTTGCACCTAGTAATCTTAACATTATAAAACCAAATGAGCCAATATATATAGGCATAACCTCTTTAGCAATGGTATGATTTATTCCGTATATAGTAGTTGCAATAAATGCTGCAATAAATGCAAGATGTCTTTTCTTCATCTCTAAACTTCTGAAGCAAAGAAAATGATTTTAATATAATCATACACTATATCTCAATATCTTTATCTTTGTTTATATGAAGAAAAAGATGAGGTTTAATACTAAGGCAATCCATGGAGGACAGATATTAGATCCTGCCTATAACTCTGTTATGACTCCTATTTATCAGACTTCAACTTATGCTCAATCATCACCTGGAAAACATAAAGGATATGAATATAGTAGAACTCATAATCCGACAAGAACAAATCTTGAAAATTCTATTGCTTCTTTAGAGAATGGAAAATATGGTTTAGCTTTTTCGTCAGGATTAGCAGCAATTGACGCTCTTTTAAAAACATTAAAACCTGGCGATGAAGTAATTTCTACAAATGATTTATATGGTGGTAGTTATAGGTTATTTAAAAAAATATTTCAGAAGTATGATATTAAATTTCATTTTGTTAATATGGAGGATATAAAGAATGTTGAAGATAAAATCACAAAAAAAACTAGACTTATATGGCTTGAAACTCCCACAAATCCAATGATGAATATAATTGACATTAAGTCTCTTGCAAAACTATCCAAAAAAAATAAAATTCTTTTATGTGTAGATAATACATTTGCATCTCCTTATCTTCAAAGACCTCTAGAATTGGGTGCAGATATAATAATTCATTCTGCAACAAAATATATAGCTGGACATAGTGATGTAATAATTGGTGCTATTGTAATTAATAATAAAAGATTACATGAAAAATTATCATTTATCCAAAATGCATCTGGAGCTACTCCTGGACCCATGGATTCTTTTTTGACTTTAAGAGGTATTAAAACACTTCATCTTAGAATGCAGAGACATTCTGAAAATGCAAGAAAGGTTGCAAAATTTTTAAAACGTAACCCAAAAATAGGTAAAGTATACTGGCCAGGTTTCACAGATCATACAAATCATACAATTGCTAAAAAACAAATGAAAGATTTTGGAGGAATTGTTTCATTTATTCCAAAAAAATCAAATTTCAAAACTGCAAAAAAGATTGCAGAAAAATTAAAACTATTTACTTTAGCTGAGTCTTTAGGTGGGGTAGAAAGTTTGTGTTGTCACCCTGCTAGTATGACACATGCTTCAATAACGCCAGAGGATAGAAAAAAATCAGGCCTTGTTGATTCTCTTTTAAGATTAAGCGTTGGTATTGAAGATGCTGATGATTTAATTGAGGATTTAAAGCAAGCAATAGGATAATGGATATTTCAAAAGATAAAAAAATTTACTTTTCTTCAGACAACCATCTTGGAGCGCCTTCAGATCAAGAAAGTCGCATTAGAGAAAGAAAATTTATCATGTGGCTTGACAGTATAAAAGAAGATGCTGAAATAATTTTTTTACTAGGAGATTTATTTGATTTCTGGTTTGAGTATAAACATTCTATCCCGAAAGGCTTCACTAGAACACTTGGTAAGTTAGCTGAACTATCAGATAGTGGGATAAAAATTTATTTTTTTGTTGGGAATCATGACTATTGGATGAATGATTACTTTGAAAAAGAATTAGGAATAAAAGTTTTTAAAAAACCTGAAGTTTTTGTGTTTAATTCTAAGTCCTTTTTTATTGGACATGGAGATGGATTAGGTCCTGGGGATAAAGGATATAAAAGAATGAAGCTAATATTATCAAATCCCTTTTTTATATGGATGTTCAAACTCATACATCCAGATATTGGAATTTCTCTTGGAAAATATTTTTCTCAAAAAAATAAATTAATCTCTGGAGAAAAAGATATTAGCTTTAAAGGTGAGGATAATGAATGGTTAATTAAATATTGTAAAAAGAAATTAGATAAGGATCATATCGATTATTTTATTTTTGGCCATAGACATCTTCCAATTACCCATTCTTTAAAAAACAAATCAAAATATATAAATCTAGGAGATTGGATATCACATTATACTTTCGGTGTATTCGATGGAAAAAATTTTAATTTAAGATCTTTTAATCCAGAAAATGCTTGAGTTAAAGAAATCTAATTTTGAAAATACTGTATTAGTTGGAGTTACTAATTCTAACCAAGATGACTTTAAATTAAACGAATATTTAGAAGAATTAGAATTCTTAACTAAAACTGCTGGAGGCACAGTAATAAAAAAATTTAAACAGAGTATTGTAAGCCCGAATGCAAAATTTTTCATTGGAAAAGGAAAAATTGAAGAGATTAACAAGTTTGTTAGGATAAATGAAGTCTCAATGGTTGTTTTTGATGATGAACTTTCACCAACTCAACAAGCAAATATTGAAAGATTTTTAAAATGTAAAATCCTTGATAGAACTGCTTTAATTCTTGATATTTTTGCTCAAAGAGCAAAAACGAGTTATGCCAAAACTCAGGTTGAGCTGGCTCAATATGAATATCTTTTACCTAGGTTAAAAGGCTTATGGACTCACCTTGAAAGACAAAGAGGTGGAATTGGAATGAGAGGCCCTGGTGAAACTGAAATTGAAACGGATAGAAGAATAGTTAGAGATAAAATATCTTTATTGAAAAAAAAGTTATTAGTTATTGATAAACAAATGAAAGTTCAAAGAGGGAACAGAGGCTCATTAGTTAAAGTAGCTTTGGTTGGTTACACAAATGTTGGAAAATCAACGATAATGAACCTAATATCAAAAACTAATGTATTTGCTGAAGATAAGCTTTTTGCAACATTAGATACAACTGTTAGAAAAGTTGTAATCAATACCCTGCCTTTTCTTTTAACTGATACTGTTGGATTTATAAGAAAACTACCTACTCAATTAATTGAGTCATTTAAAAGTACTTTGCAGGAAGTTAAAGATGCAGATATTCTTCTTCACGTTGTTGATATATCTCATACTAGCTTTGAAGATCACATTGATTCAGTAGAAAAGATATTACATGAGATTAATTGCCATAATAAATATTCTCTTATGATTTTCAATAAAATTGATAATTATAACAATGAAGATTTTATAGATAAGTATAGCTTAGGTGAAGAAAATGAGGATAATATATCATTAGTGAAGTGGAAAAACACTTGGATGAATAAAACTGGCGGTAAAGCCTTATTTATTTCAGCAACAAGGAAGGTTAATATAGAAAATTTCAAAAAGCAAATTTATCATATAGTAAAGCAAGTAGATATGAGTCATTATCCAAAAAATGATTATTTATATCCTGAATATTTTTCAAAGTCATAGTTTTGTATTCACTGTAAATAATGATATTTTAACCAATTGTTAACAGTGATGTTTTAAATATTTTTTAAAATTTGTGCTCATTTAATCAATTTAAAGATGAAAGATAAAATAGATTTAAGTAAAAAAGATGAAAAAATAAAGAAGGAGAGTGCTTTTATTGATCTTCTTACGATGGAGATAAATAAAAAAATTATAGGTCAAAAGACAATGATCGAAAGGCTCTTAATAGGATTGTTAGGTAAAGGGCATGTTCTTTTAGAAGGAGTTCCAGGACTGGCTAAAACATTGGCTATAAATAGCCTTAGTGATGCTGTAAAAGGAACTTTTCATCGTATACAGTTTACCCCTGATCTTCTACCTGCTGATGTTATAGGAACAATGATATATAACATGAAACAGGGAGATTTTTCAATAAAGAAAGGACCTGTATTTGCAAATTTTGTTTTGGCAGATGAAATTAATAGAGCTCCAGCAAAAGTACAATCTGCTCTTCTTGAGGCTATGCAGGAGAAACAGGTTACAATTGGTGATAAGACTTTCAAGCTTTCTGATCCTTTTTTAGTTATGGCTACCCAAAATCCTATTGAACAAGAAGGGACATATCCTTTGCCAGAAGCTCAAATAGATAGATTTATGCTTAAAGTTGTTGTGGATTATCCAGAAATTGAAGAGGAACAGAAAATAATTAATTTAAACCTTAATAAATCTCAAGATAAAATAAAGCCAGTAGTATCTACGAAACAAATCCTGACTGCACAAGAAGCTATCAGTGAAGTTTATATGGATGAAAAGATTGAAAAATATATTTTAGATTTGATATTCTGTACTAGATACCCTGATAAATATAAACTTGATGATCTTGTGCCATTAATTTCATTTGGCGCTTCTCCTAGGGGGAGTATAAACTTAGCTCTTGCTTCAAAATGCTATGCATTTATTAAACATCGAGGATATGTAATCCCAGAAGATGTCAGAGAAGTTATCCATGATGTTCTTAGACATAGAATAGGATTAACATATGAAGCTGAAGCAGAAAATGTTTCTACTGAAGATTTAATTACAAAGATTATAAATACTATAGAGGTCCCATAATAAAATTTATGGATACAAAAGAACTACTTAAGAAAGTAAGGAAAATTGAAATCAAGAGTAGGCGCTTAAGCGACAACCTTTTTGGCGGGGAGTATTTAAGTACCTTCAAAGGAAGAGGTATGACTTTTAGTGAAGTTAGAAAGTATGAATTTGGAGATGATATTAGATCAATAGATTGGAATGTTACTGCAAGATATAATTCACCCTTTATAAAAATTTTTGAAGAAGAACGAGAATTAACAGTAATGCTTCTTGTTGATGTTAGTGGCTCTGAAGTATTTGCGACAAAGAATAAATTGAAAAAAGAAATAATCACTGAAATTGCTGCAACACTAGCTTTTTCTGCTTTAAAAAATAATGATAAAGTAGGAGCAATATTATTCTCTGATAAAGTGGAACTATTTATTCCTCCAAATAAAGGGAAATCACATATTTTAAGAATTATTAGAGAGCTGATTGAATTTAGACCAAATAGTATAAAAACTAATATTGACTCATCTTTAAGATTTCTTTTAAATGTAATTCAAAAGAAAGCGATTGTGTTTTTGCTTTCAGATTTTATTGATCAAAATTATGATAAGTCATTAAAGCTTGCATCGAAGAAATTTGATTTAACCGGTATTAGAATTTATGATATAAAGGAAACTGAAATTCCGAAAATAGGAGTAGTTCCACTAATTGATGCTGAATCAGGCCAACTGGAATGGGTTGATACTAATTCTAAAAGAGTAAGACAGAATTATAAAAATAATTATGAAAGAAAAATCAAACAATTTCATAGTTTATTTAAAAAAAATGGAGCTGGTGTAATTGATTGTAGAGTTGATGAAAGTTATGTTAAAAAACTTTTAGGATATTTTAAATTAAGAGCCTAATGAAAAATATATTCCTCATCTTAATCATTAATAGTGGTTTATTATATGCTCAATCAGCAAGTTTTGATAATTCTATAGAGATAGAAAGTCAAGTTGATTCGACAAGCTTTAAAATAGGGGAGAAAATAGATTATTATATTAAAATCTCTCTTGATAATAATTATGAAATCAAATTTTCTGAAACACCAAGCTTCTTACCCTTTGAGGTTTTAGATTCTTTTGAAGTAGATACAATAAATGATACAGATAAGTTTTCAATTATTAAGAAATACTCTTTAATAAATTTTGAACCTGGTGAATTCTGGATCCCTCCTCAAAGAATATTATTTAATAATTCAATTAAGTATTCTGACTCATTGCAAATAATTATTAATGATGTTGAGGTAGATACTGTTAAACAGAATCTATATAATATAAAACCTATAATACCAGTTAAAAGAAATTATACTAATATTTTGACAGTTATATTTTCTCTCCTATTACTATTATCAGTTATCTGGTATTATATAAAAAATGGATCAAAAGAGAATTGGGAGAGTAATTTCAATGAGAATGAATCATTCTATGAAATTGCAATAAATAGAATTAATAAATTAAAGACCATAACACCAAAAAATCAAAATGAGTTTAAGGAATTCTATACTAATTTGGTTGACTCTTTAAGAGAATATCTTGAATTCCAATTTCAAATACCTGCACTAGAAAGTACGTCAAGTGAACTCCTAATTAGGATTAAGGTATTTTCAGATAATAAGAAATATAAAATTGAAAATAAAAATTATAAAGATCTTGAAAAGTTATTCTCAAAATCTGATTTAATCAAATTTGCTAAGTCCTTACCCTCAAAAAATGAGGTTTCGAGTGATATTTCAACTATTTCCAGCTTTATAAATACAGTCAATGATTTTCACGTAAAAGAACTTGAGTTAGAAATTGATTCTGAGGACTTAACTAAATTTAATAAAAAAGAAAAAAATAGTTTTCAATTACAAAAATTGGCATATATATTTACCGGTTCAATTTTATCAATTTTATTATTCTCATTTTTAATTTTTGGATACTATCCAGTAAGAGATACACTATTACTTCATCCAACTAGAAAGCTATATAAAAAGGACTGGTATTCAAGTCAATATGGAACTCCTCCAGTTGAAATTCAAACACCTGAAATATTGTCAAGGTCTGAAGATACTCTAGGAATTACCAAATTTAATTTTGGAGAACCTGGAGATCCATTTTTTATTGAATTAAAATTTAATGATGTAGTTAAAGGTCAGCAGGTTAAAGATTTGAATACACTATTAAATAATTCTTTAGAAAAATTACAAGCTTTAGATGCAAAGAATATTTTACTTAATGATGAAACGTTTACAATCAAAACTGGGGATACTGGTTATAAGTTTTATGGAAGTCTTGATTTTGGTGATACTAGTATCCTAAAAAGATCAAGTTTTACGTCTATTGTTTTCCCTTATGAGCAAGTTACTATATCTCTAACTATTATATATCTGAAAGATGATAGATATTCAGATAAGGTGGAAAGAAGAATATTGGAAAGTTTGAATATAATAAAAGAGCTATGATATTTACAGATTTTTATTTTGCAAACCCTAGGTACTTATTATTATTAATATTAGTCCCAATTATAGCTTATTATTTAGTTATTATTTCAAAACAACTTCAGGCTACTCTTAAATTTCCATCTACTGATGTATTAAAACAAAATAGAACCAATATTGGCAAAATAAGACCAATTATATATGTACTAAGGCTGTTTGCAATTACTTTGATAATAATCTCTTTAGCTAGACCTCAAACCAAGGAGACTTCAACAAGAATAAAGACTACACGAGGTATAGATATTGTAATGGTTATTGACATTTCATCTAGTATGTTAGCTAAAGACTTAAAACCTAATAGACTATCAGCATTAAAGAATGTTGCAGCAAATTTTGTTGATAATAGACCAAACGATAGAATAGGGCTTGTAGTATATGCTGCAGAGAGTTATACTAAAACACCAGTTACTAGTGATAAGAATATAATTAAACAAGTTCTCTCTGAGATTAATTATGACCCTATCTTAGAAGATGGAACAGCAATTGGAATGGGATTATCCACTGCTGTTAATAGATTAAAAGATAGTGAGGCTAAAAGTAAGGTAATTATTTTACTAACTGATGGAGTAAACAATTCTGGTTTTATTGATCCAAGAATTGCTGCAGAATTAGCTGCAGAATATGAAATAAAAACTTATACAATAGGTTTAGGAAGCAATGGAAGAGCTCTTGCACCTGTTTCTATATTGCCAAATGGAGAGTTCCAGTTTAGCTTAACTAATGTTGAAATAGATGAAGATTTATTAAGAAATATCTCTGAGAGAACATCTGGTAAATATTTTAGAGCTACAGATAATTTAGAACTTGCGAATATCTATGAAGAGATAAATAAATTAGAAAAAACAGAAATAAATGAAACTGTTTATACAAATTATGATGAAAAATATAGATTATATTCAATTATAGCTATGATTTTCTTATCAATTGAATTTATTTCAAGAAAAACTATATATAAAAGCTTCATTTAATTATGTATCAATTAGATTCTCCATATTATTTATATCTACTAATAATTATCCCGATTTTATTAATTATAGATACCATTTATATGGTATGGAGAAAAAAAACTCAAGAAAATTTTTCTTCAACAGAGTTGTTAGAAAAATTAAGTCCAAATAGGTCAAATTTTAAAATAAAATTAAAAATGCTTTTTGAAATACTTGCCCTATTCCTTCTTATAATAGCTCTTGTTAATCCAAAAATTGGTACAGAATTAAAAACTGTAAAAAGAGAAGGAGTAGATATAGTATTTGCACTTGATATATCTAAGAGTATGCTTGCAGAAGATGTTGCTCCAAATAGACTTCAAAAGTCTAAACGTTTAATTTCTGAGATTATTAATTCTTTAGGCAGTGATAGGGTGGGAATTTTAGTTTATGCTGAACAAGCAGTTCCCCAAGTCCCATTAACAACTGATTTTGCATCAGTAAAAAACTTTTTGCAAATGATAGACACAGATATTTTATCATCACAAGGAACATCTATTGATTCAGCTTTAAATCTCTCAATAAATTATTTTGATCAAAATTCTGATACAAATAGGGTATTAATTATGCTTTCTGATGGAGAAGATCATGATGATATTTCTCAAAAAATTGTTCAGTCAATACCTGATCAAGGGATCAATCTTTTAACAGTTGGAATTGGTGATGATAATGGTTCAACTATACCATTAAGAATTGATGGAGTTATTGATTCTTACAAAAAGGATATGAATGGACAGGTTGTTATAACAAAGAGAAATTCAGAAATTTTAAAAAAAATGGCTAAAGCATCTAATGGCATATATCTTGATGGTAATGATACAGAGATGGTTCTGGATAATATTAAAGATCAATTAAATGAAATTGATAAAACAGAATTTGAAGCAAATAAATTTGTAGACTATAAACAAAGGTTTCAATTATTTCTTTCACTTTCTTTATTTTTTATTATTGCTGACTTATTTTTATTTGAAACTAAGACAAAATGGATACAACAATTAAATTTATTTAATGAAAAGTAGAATATTAAAATATGTAGTATGTTTATTTCTCTCAATATCAGGGTTATATTCTCAGGATGCAAGGGATAATAATACGTTTAAGGGGAATAAAAATGTAATTAGTAAGGAGTATAATAAAGCAGAGATAAACTATAGGAAGGCTATTTCTAATTCTGAAAAAGAAACAAGAGCATCTCATAATTTAGGCAATGTTCTATTTGAGAATAGTAATTATGATGAAGCAATACAAGAATATTTTAAAACACAAAAAAACTCAGATATTGATCTAGAAAAGCATTCTGCATTTCATAATCTTGGGAATTCTTATATGAAAAAAAAGGATTATGCCCAGGCTGTTGATTCATATAAAAATGCATTGAGAAATAACCCAGAAGATGATGAGACAAGATATAATTATGCAATAGCTAAAAAGTTTCTTGAAGGAGATAAAAGAAATAAATCACAAAATAATAATAAAGATTCTGAAGAATCAAAAGAGGATAAATCAGAAGAAAAAGAAAAAAATGAAGAAAAAGAAAATGATAACGAAGATAAAGATGAATCCAAGAATCAAAAGCCAAATGATCAAAATGAAGAAAATGAAAAGGGTGGAGGGCTATCAAAGCAACAGATGGAAAATTTATTGGAAGCAATAAATAATATCGAAAATGACGTAAATAAGAAAGTTAATGCTAATAAGAAAAAAGTTAAGACATCTAAAAAGTCAGAAAAGGATTGGTGAAAAAATTATTTAAACATATAGGGCTTTATCTTTTATTACTTAATACAAGTTTAATTATTGCTCAAGTTAATTTTGAGGCAAAGGTTAGCAAGAATAAATTAGGCCTTAATGAAAGGTTAAGAATAGATTTTGTAATGAATGAAAATGGAGATAATTTTACACCACCAAATTTTGAAAACTTTCAAATAATAGGAGGTCCAAACCAATCAATTAAGACTTCATATGTTAATGGAGAGCAGAGTTTCTCAAAAACTTATTCTTATTTTTTAAAGCCCCTAAAGAAAGGAAGGATAGTCATATACCAAGCCTCAGTTACTATTGATGGCGACGAGTATAAATCTCTTCCTGTTGAGGTTAATGTTACTGATTCGGTAAAAGGTGCTAATTCAAATTCTGATGA